>JAABUN010000244.1_pt1 | contig 144671 bp, 112 predicted proteins | sample 5559311 | NCBI WGS metagenome assembly JAABUN01 (sample SAMN10711877, study PRJNA513370) | rock metagenome | isolation source: Antarctica rocks | place: Antarctica: Victoria Land, Siegfried Peak sud
AATCATCCACATTTGTTCCCGTGATATGCCTTTTTGTACGCTCATAGTTTATATAGACAACAATACTTATCCAAAAGATTCCTGATAAATAAAATAATTAAGTTTTTGCACAGTCTGTCGTTGTGTCACTCACTTCTACTTGTATATCTATATACAGCTTTTTTTTGAACCACAAAGACACAAAGACACTAAGAGGCACAAAGATTAAAAAAGGCTATTAATGATTGACTGTACAGAAAGTCTACTATCTGTCAACCGTCATCAGTCAACTGTCATCAATCAAACTTCCTCTTCTTTCAACATGCAAATATAAATTGGGATAACAGCAAGGCAAGGTTTAGTTTTGAACAAAGTGAGGTTAAATGTGCAAAAGCAATCTGCATGTATTTTATTATATATAGCTATAAACTTAGTTAGAAAAGATTTTCTGCCTATTGTGCGAATAGTTTAAAAAACGTCAAATAACTTTATTTAAAAAATATTTCGATGAGACTATTGTTGCCGGTTTTGTTTTTCTTGCTAAAGATCTTTACTTCATATTCACAAAATACTGCACGGGTCGAAGTAATAACCTGCGGTACGAATACAAGTTTACGGGGAATGAGTATTCCCTCTGATGAAGTAATCTGGGTTAGCGGAAGCAATGGTACAATTGGAAAATCTGTTGATGCGGGAAAGACATGGCAATGGATAATCGTACTTGGTCTTGAAAAAAAAGATTTCAGAGATATCGAAGCTTTTGACAGCAGCACTGCTATAGCAATGGCTGTAGATAATCCTGCAATAATTGTGAAGACAACAGACGGAGGCACAACATGGAAAAAAGTATTTGAGCGTGCCCGGGAAGGCATGTTTCTCGATGCAATGGATTTTAAAAATGAAAAGGAAGGAATTTGCATTGGTGACCCGTTGCCTGCGGGACAAACAAGTCAAAAACAATTTTATATAATAAGAACTTTTGACGGCGGCAGTACATGGAAAGAAATTGCAAGCCAACAGAGGATAACTGCTCAAACCGGTGAAGCAATTTTTGCTGCAAGCGGCACCAATATTTCATTTCTTAATAATCCTGATTTTGAATATGTTTTTGTTACAGGTGGCTCTGTTTCAAATGTGCATTTGATTGCAAGGCTGGGCAAGCCAAACAAAGTGATAAATATTCCTATTGCACAAGGCAAAGAAACAAAGGGCACTTTTTCTATGGTTACCGATAAACAAAAAAGAATGTATTGCATTGGCGGAGATTATAAATCACCCGGAGATAACTTTAGTAATTACAGCTATACAACAAATGAAGGAGTTACATGGGACTCAGCTAAAGTACGTTCACCTTTTGGTTACCGGAGTTGCATTCGCATTATAAACCATAAAACTCTTGTTGCCTGTGGACCGACAGGTGTTGATTTTGCTGCTAATGGACACAAAGAATGGAAAAAATCAAGCCTGGCAGGTTTTAATGTTTGTATGGTAAGCAAAGGAAAACAAGTGTTTCTTGCCGGGGAAAAGGGAAAAATCGGAAGGCTTACTTTTTAGGAACAAAGAGAAAAACTTTTTTCCCATCCTTTCGTTATTATGAAATAAAACGAAATGGAGGTTATATTGTAGTTTTAAAAATAATAATTAAAAAAAAACAATAAATTACGAACATGAAGAAAGCTTTCATCATTTCTCTGGCATTGTTTGCATCAGTTACTGTTCATGCTCAATTGAAGAACACAAAATGGAAGGGCACTATCCAGGCAGATAATAAGATTGATGTTGTATTCAATTACAGTAATGACACTCTTGATGTTTCAAACACTGCAGACGGTTCAAATATTGAAACCATGACTTACACCGTGAAGGACAGCATACTTACCTTGCAAAAAATTTATGGCAAAAGTGATTGCGATGGGACTGGCACAGGAAAATACAGGTTTGAAATAAAGGATGAGCTATTGTACATAACATTGATATCAGATGTGTGTAATGACAGATCTTCAGCCTTGAACAATTCTAAATGGACCAAAATGAAATGAGAAGTTATTAAAAAATTACCGGTAGAATCAGGTTTTGAAATTATTTGAATATTGAACAACTTACTACCGTAATTCGGTTTTATAAACCTTCATTATAACCATCCGGACCTTTTAAAAAAAAAGTAAAGCCCAATACATATACCAAAAGTTATTGTAAGCACAACAGGATAGGCATATGTCCAGTTTAACTCAGGCATATGTTCGAAATTCATACCATAAATGCCTGCAACCATTGTAGGGACACCAATGATAGCTGCCCAGCCTGCAAATTTTTTAGATACTTCACTTTGTGAAATAGAGGTCAGAGAAAAATTCGCTTCAAGTGCAGCAGTCACAAGTTCTCTTGTATTATCGAGCATTTCGTTAATCCTCAACGTATGATCATATATATCACGGAAATATGGGCGTGTGTCATCAGGTATTAGTTTTATATCAAAGCGCATGAGCCGGCTGCAAATATCAGTTAGTGGTGAAACGGCTCGTTTTACTTCGAGCAGTTCACGCTTCAATTGATAGATTCTTTCTGTGGTTTCACGGCTTGGCCTTTCACCAAATATTTTATCTTCCACCTGCACAAGTTCCTGCTCAAGTGCTTCAATTACCGGAAAATACTGGTCAACAATTGAATCCATCACAGCATATAAAGCAAAGCCAGGGCCTTTGCTAAGCAGATGAGGAGTGCTTTCGCAACGCGAACGAACTTCTTTGTACGCAATAGAAGATCCGTGCCGAATAGTAACAATGAAATTACAGCCAAGAAAAAAATGTGTTTCTCCAAAATCTATGTGTTGATCTTTATTTATCTGGGCAGTACGCAATACTATGAAAAGAGTATCCCCATAAGACTCTAACTTTGGTCGCTGATGTGCATTATGTGCGTCTTCGATGGCCAGATCATGCAAGCCGAACTCCTGCTGCACTTTTCGAAGCAGTTCTTCATCAGGCTCGTGTAATCCTATCCATACAAACTTATCCGTTTGCTGCAAAATATTGCTGATATCGTCAACATCAACATTTGCGACACGGCGGCCTTCAGAATATGCTGCGGAATTTACAATGGCTTCCATAATGTAACCCTTCCTGTTTTATTTATTGCCGTTAGGCAAAAGCAGGATTTATAAAAATATTAAATTTTGAAAACTTTTGAAGTATTAGTTTTTTATCCGAATAGTGGCAACCAAATGGAGTATACTTTGGCACCGTAAAGAAACAGCTAAAAAATTAGCCATAACTGAAAGTATCAGTAAGTCCCAGTTCTATGGAGCAAAAGCTATACTAAGAGATGTTCTTCAAATAAGACTGCAGAAAAAGCAGAAAGAAATAGTACAGATATAAAAAGCCGGTATTATATTGAGAATATTACAAAGTTTACGAAACAGAAATTGTAGCGACTATGAGGAATTCTATAAATATTGCGAACTTGTATACATTTGCCCTCCCTTAAAGATGTAAAATTATGTATCAGTCTTCTCCTAATTATGCAATCGGAATTGATATTGGTGGCACCAACACTGAGTTTGGTATTGTCAATCATCGGGGGGAAATTCTAAAAAAAGGAAGAATAAAAACGAACACTTATTCCACTATTGAACCTTATTTAGATGAGCTGTATGATAACCTCATGCCCATTATTAATGCTTGGCAAAAAGTTGGAAACGTTATTGGTATAGGTGTTGGTGCTCCTAATGGTAATTTTTATACTGGTTTAATAGAGTATGCCCCTAATTTGCGGTGGAATGGTATTATACCACTTGCAAAATTATTAACAGATAAATTTGGATTGCCCTGCTCTTTAACCAACGATGCGAATGCTGCTGCAGTCGGTGAGATGACTTATGGATCTGCAAAAGGTTTTAAGGATTTTATTATGATTACTTTAGGTACCGGCATGGGAAGCGGTATCGTCTGCAATGGACAAATAGTGTATGGGCATGATGGTTATGCGGGAGAGTTAGGGCATACCATTATCAGACATGGAGGCCGGAAACACTGGAAAACAGACCTTGAAGGTTCTTTAGAGTCTTATTGCTCAGCTACAGGTATTATGATAACAGCAAAAGAATTACTTCAAAAGAGCAATGAGGAAAGCCTGATGCGTCAATATGATTTAGATAAAATTAATTCGAGACTGGTGTGTGACTGTGCTGTAAAAGGTGATGCGATAGCCCGGGAAGTATACCGGTTTACCGGGCAAATACTTGGCGAAGCCCTTGCTAACTTTGTCATGTTCACTTCGCCGGAAGCTATTGTCTTATTTGGTGGAGTGATTAAAGCAGGAGATCTTTTTCTGAAAGCTGCAAGAGAACATATGGAAAAAAATGTACTTCCACAGTATAAAAATAAAGTAAAAATTATTTTTAGTGAATTAAACGAAGCAGATGCTGCCATTCTCGGAGCGAGCACACTAGTATGGAACTTAAGTCACGGAAAACACGCGGAAACCAGGGACTAATATGTTTCGAAATTATAGCAGTCAAAGTACCAGCCTTAAGCAATAGGATTAGCTTATATATCGTATACATATTTTATCTGATTCTGTTATTAATGCATTCTATTGTAAAACTTGTAAGAAAAAAGTTTTATCCGTTTGACATAGTTTAAGCACAATATAAAAACGTGCAAGCTGGTGTAAGCAACGGAATAATTACATTAAGAGGAGAAGTAAAGAAAGATAAATTACACCAGCTAATGATGGATTTGAATGGTTGGCATCCAAAGAGAATCGACAATCAATTAGTAGTTGAATAATAAGTCATTCGCGGCGCTGAGCTTTTAATAAGCCAGAAAATAAGAAAGCTATTCGCAGGAATCGCTTTCTTATTTTCTGGCCTTAAAATAAAGGGCATCAAAGACTATGGACGAGTTCCGCTTCCGCTTCCGCTGGTGCCGCTTCCGCTGGTGCCACTTCCGCTTCCGCTGGTGCCACTACCGCTTCCGCTGGTGCCACTTCCACTTCCGCTGGTGCCACTACCACTTCCGCTGGTGCCACTACCGCTTCCACTGGTGCCGCTACCACTTGTGCCACTACCGCCACCGCTTCCAGTTCCGCTACCGCTTCCACCGGTGCCACTTCCACTTCCGGTAGTTCCGCTTCCTCCAGAACCAGTACCCATTGTTGAGGTATCTGACATAGTAGAACCTGTTCCACTGCCACTACCATCAGTACTGCTACCACTACTTTCAGTACCACTACCGGTACCGCTGCCGTCACTGTCTCCAGAACCACCGCCACAGGCTGTTAATGCTAAAAACAAAGCGCTTCCAAAAATTACTTTCTTCATGTTACTTTTTTTAATAATTAAAATTTTTGTTTAAGGTTTTGATATATGAATTAATTTCTATAGTTCAATTTCCTTGCCAATTACTTTCTGTAGAAATAGCATTAAAAGTGGGGAAACTCTACTTTGTAGTATTACTAACTGCAATACAATGGGTTTTGTTTTAACCAATCTGGTTAGTTGGCGTACTCATTTTAATTATAGACAGGACCGGCCTATGCATCATCAAACAAGGTGAATACTGGAAAATAAATGTTTTGATAGCAAATTCCTATATGATATTATAGCTTTATGGTTATAATGGTATTAGAAGATAAACCTTTCAGTAAATATATTTTGTCAAGCGTGATAATAAACAAAACAAATTTACTTACAATCAAAATTTAGGCAAGAACAAACCCAAAAATGTGTAGAACTCATATGACTATTTATTTGACTAAAAGGCGACTAATTCTTTAAATAATTTTTGAACCCGTTATTTATTCTAACAAATAATTCCTGCATTTATAATAATACTAATTAGACAGTCTTCACACAGCATTAATTAATTCTATTTACAATATTTTTAGCACTTTTCCAACGCCTGTATAATGTCATTCAATATATCATCCTGGTGTTCGAGCCCCACAGATATTCTGATTAAACCTGGTGTAATATTTACCGCCAGCCTTTCTTCCTCAGTAAGTTTTACATGGGTAGTGCTTGCGGGATGAGAAGCTATACTTCTTGTATCACCCAAATTTGCAGTAATCGTCAGCATCTTTAGATTATTCAGAAAATTACGTCCAGCCTCTAAACCACCTTTTAATTCAAAACAAACTATTCCACCTCCGTTTTTCATTTGTTTTTTTGCAATTTCATATTGTGGATGACTTGGCAATTCAGGATATTTTAACCACGAAATTTTACCGTTATTTTCCAATCCTTTTGCAATATAAAGCGCATTTTTACTATGCCGCTCCATTCTTACATCCAGAGTTTCAAGGCTCCTGCTTAATACCCAGGCATTGAAAGGTGACATGGAGGGCCCTGTACTTCTGCAAAAAAGATAAATCTCTTTTATTAGTTCTTTTTTACCTGCAATCACACCACCTAATACCCGCCCTTGTCCGTCTAACCATTTTGTGGCAGAGTGAACAACAAGATCAGCACCATAATCAATTGGTCTCTGGCCAACAGGCGTGGCAAAACAATTATCTACGTTTAAAATAACATTATGCTTTTTAGCCAGACCAGCAACAAATTCAATATCTATTATATCCAGTCCGGGATTAGTTGGAGTTTCTAAATATATCATTTTTGTGTTCGGCCTTATGGCGGCTTCCCACTCATCAGGCTTGTCTGCACTTACATAGCTGTAGTCAATTCCGTATTTAGGGAGATATTTAGTTATTACAGTATGTGTACTTCCAAATATTGCATTGCACGATAACAGGTGATCCCCTGTTTTAAGCAGCGCCATAAATGATGCAAACACTGCACTCATGCCTGATGAAGTAGCAAATCCTGCTTCTGCGCCTTCAAGGGCGACAATTCTATCTGTAAACTCCTGTACTGTTGGATTGCTGAAGCGGGTGTAAATATTATTGTCAATTTCATCTGCAAAAGTTGCCCTCATTTCCTCCGCATCATTATAGGTAAAGCTGCTGGTGAGAAACAAAGGAGATGAGTGTTCCATTTCATTTGTTTGCTCAGTTCTGATTCTTATTGCCTGCGTTATAGGGTGTTGGTCCATTAATTATAAATCTTTTAAAGAAAGAAAAAGAAGGCTTTAATCTAATTTTTAGAAAAAAATGCTGAAAAAGTTCAATAGTGAATCTATAGGTACAAGAGAGTGACACATCAATGCCGAAAGATGATATTCTGCTGGTTTCCAAAATCTCTCTTATTTAAAATTATACTCTATATCTGAATTGAGTTACTGTTGCACACTTTCCAGAACTTTTACATCCCAGGAGATATTGCAACCAGCCCGGCGTATAGTTTCAGCAACAGAGCAATACTTATCCACAGAAAGTGCACAAGCTCTTCGGGCTTTATCAATATCAATATTGCCTTTTAATTCGAAAATGATATTTACTGTTTTCCAAAGAGAAGGTTCTACTCCAGCCTCACGTTCGCCTTCAATCTTCATGTCAAACCCTTCAATCGTCTGTCGCTGTTTTTTTAGGATTGAAACAATATCAATGCCGCTGCAACCGCCTAAACCCATCAGCAACAATTGCATTGGTCTGACACCAAAATTTACTCCGCCTGACTCCGGGTTACTGTCTATTTTTACCATGTGTCCATTGGCATCTTTGGCCTCAAAACCAAAATCTCCCTCTACCCTGGTCAACTCAATTTTAACCATAACAAAATATTTTTGCAAATGTAACTCAAGCAAGCCTTTACTTTGAGTTTTGAACTGAGAAGATAAAATGAATTATTTTAATTCTGATGAGCTTTTTGTAACCGAAAATGGTGAAACACTGCCAATGTTAACCATAGCTTATGATACATATGGTACCCTAAATTCTGAAAAGAATAATGTGGTATGGGTTTGTCATGCGCTTACCTCAAACTCTTCGGTGACAGAGTGGTGGCCGGGGGTGGTTGGACAAAGTACTGTAATTGACCCTGCCAGGTTTTTTATTGTTTGTGCCAATATACCAGGTTCCTGCTATGGCAGTACCGGTCCTGTAAGCATCAATCCAAATACCAGGAAACCATATTATAGCGATTTCCCAATGATTACGATAAGAGATATAGTAAGAGCGTTTATTTTGCTGCGGAAGCATTTACAGATTGACAATATTTTTTTATTAATGGCAGGCAGCATGGGTGGCTACCAGGCTCTTGAATGGGCGGTGATGGAAAAAGAAAGAATTCAAACCCTTTTTCTTATAACCACTTCTGCTGCAGAAAGTGCCTGGGGCATAGCCATACATACTGCCCAGCGTCTTGCCATAGAAGCCGACAGTACCTGGAAAGACAGAAGTGCAACCGCCGGAAAGAATGGTTTGAAAGCTGCCCGTGCCATTGGCTTGCTCACTTACCGTAATTATAAAATATTGGTTGAGAAACAGACCGATCCTGATGTTGAAAAGATTGATAACTTTAAGGCATCATCTTATATTAAATACCAGGGCGACAAGCTGGTTAAGCGTTTTAATGCCCAAAGCTACTGGTTGCTTACCAAAGCTATGGATAGCCATAACCTCGCAAGAGGCAGAAATAAAACAATAGATGATGTACTGCAAGCCATTACGCAAAAGACCTTAATAATAGGCATAAAGAGCGACCTTCTTTGCCCGGTTGATGAACAAAAAAAAATTGCCGGTAAATTTCCCAACGCTACCTATATTGAAATCGACTCCTCATATGGCCATGATGGATTTTTGATAGAATATGAAAAAATCTCTCATTTTCTTTCTAAGTGGCTTGCTGCTCTTTGAGCCACAAGCCGTAAGCTACAAGCCTCAAGCTGTTACTATTTTTTTTAAGCAAAAACAAATTAAAGCACATGGAAGATGCAGAATTTGTAAAATCTACGGGAGAGAATAACTTACTTGCAGCTAATAGCTTGTTATTGAATAACTTCGGATTTTAGCTTGTTGCTATTTGACAGCTTAAAGCGGCATAGTCATCTGTTTCTTGCTTGCAGCTAATAGCTTGAAGCTTGCAGCTAATGTCTTAATTTCGCACAATGGATTTTACTCAAACATCGATAGAAACTACACTTCCGGTTATGGAGGCTTTTTATACCATCCAGGGAGAAGGATTTCACCAGGGACGTGCGGCTTATTTTATTCGGCTTGGCGGTTGCAATGTTGGTTGTTTCTGGTGCGATGTAAAAGAAAGCTGGGATGCAGATAAACATCCGAAAATACCGGTAGATAATATTGTACAGCAGGCATGCGCCCAGCCTGGCAGATTAGCCGTGATTACAGGCGGAGAACCACTAATGCATAATTTGGATGAACTAACCGAGCGGTTACAGGCTGAAGGTTTTGAAACGAATATAGAAACTTCAGGCTCCTTTGCCTTAAGCGGTAGCTGGGACTGGATATGTGTGTCTCCAAAGAAATTCAGAGCACCAACTCCTGAAGCACTTAAAGCTGCTAACGAATTAAAGGTAATTGTTTATAATAAAAATGATTTTGCCTGGGCCGAAAAACATGCAGAACAAGTAAATGAAAATTGCAGATTATACCTTCAGCCCGAGTGGGAAAGAGCATTAGTAATGACTCCTTTTATTATTGATTACATTAAGCAAAACCCTAAATGGGAGTTGAGCCTTCAGATACACAAATACATTAATGTGCCGTAGCCTCAACCCTAAAGGGAAAAGAGAGCCAAGTGACTACTTTTGCTATTCTTAGTTATTGCCCGATTATACTTATTACATCATTGTTGCCAACATTGCCGGAAAGCTATTACTTCATCAATTTTAACTTGGCAGTAAACAAAGTTTTACGACCTTCATTTCAATACGGGTAGTATATATGAAAAACATTTTTTTTTTATTTTTTATAGGGTTTGCTTTTGTATCAACTGCACAAACTTATAACGCAGATAAGGTAAATAAAAAAGCAATTGATTTATACGAAAGAGCCTTGCTGAAACTGCAGAGCGACCAGTTTAAAGAGTCTATTCCTCTTTTGAAAAAAGCAATTGAAACAGATGGAAAATACGCAGATGCGATTTTGTCTTTAGCAAGTGTTTATGGAGAATTGAAAGATTATAAAACATCAGTTGAATATTTTGAAAAAGGAAAAGCCATAGATACAATTTATTTCCGTTTTTTCTACCTTCCCTATTCAATAAATCTCGCAGGTATCGGACGGTTTGATGATGCATTGAATGCTATTAACCATTTTCTTACAATAAAAGAATTGAGTGACAGAAGCCGTAAAAGCGGTGAGTATCGCAAACGCACTTACGAATTTGCAGTGCAGTATGGCAATAAAAATCCGGTCGGCAATTATGTATTTGCGCCAACAAATTTAGGAGATAGTGTAAACTCAGAAAAGAGTGAATATTATCCCTCTGTCACTATAAATGACAGCATGTTTGTCTTTACAAGAAGAGGTGAAGGATTTCGTGAAGATTTTTTTGAATCAACGATTTTATCTCAGAAAAAATATTCCAGGTCAAAACTTATCAATGGTGATATAAACGTCGAACCTTCCAAAGGAGCAATCAACATTTCGCAGGATGGTGAATGGCTTATTTTTGCAGGTTATAATTTCCCGGGTGGCTACGGTGATTTTGATTTGTACATTTCGTATTATACTCCTACCGGCTGGAGTGAGCCGGAAAATCTGGGAAGTAATATTAATTCAGAAAGCTGGGAAAGTTCACCAAGTTTAAGTCCTGATAAAAGAGCGTTATTTTTTAGCAGCAACAGGCCTGGCGGTTACGGTGGTAAAGATTTATATGTTAGCTACCGGATGCCAAATGGTAAATGGGGGCCGGCAAAAAACATGAGTTCATCTGTTAATACTGCCGGTGATGAACTTGCACCTTTTATTCACGCCGATAATGCCACTTTATATTTTACGAGCGACGGCTTACCCGGCTATGGCAACAGTGACATTTTTCTTTGCAGAAAAGGACCAAATAACGACTGGAGTCTTCCTCAAAACCTCGGCTATCCTATAAATACAATAGAAAATGAAGGAAGTTTATTTGTAAGTGCAGATGGAAAAACAGCTTTTTATGCAAGCGACAGAAGTGACAGCCGTGGCGGATTAGATATTTATACATTTGAATTAAGACCAGACGTACGTCCGGCACGAACACTGTATGTAAAAGGCAAAGTGTACGATATAAAAACAGGCAAAGGCTTGCCAAGTGCAGTTGAGTTGATTGATAATACTAGCCAGCAAACGGTAAACAATGTGCAAACAGATGAAACCGGAAACTACTTTATAACGTTACCTGTAGGAAAGGATTATACTTTTACTGTAAACAGAAAAGGATATTTATTTTTTAGTGAAATATTTCCTTTAAGTAAAAATCAACCAGATAGTACCTATGATAAAGATATTCCTCTAAAACCTATTGAACTAAATGCATCACTCATTTTAAAGAATATATTTTTTGAAATCAATTCAGCCCAATTGCAGGAAATAAGCCAGATAGAAATAAACAAGCTGCTGCAATTAATGAGCGAAAACCCTACCCTAAAATTGCAAATAAACGGTTATACAGATAATGTAGGAAAACCCGAAGAAAATCTTAAACTTTCAACAAACCGTGCAAAGGCAGTAGTTGATTACCTGGTAAGCAAAGGCATCAATATAAAACGTTTAGTATATAAAGGCTATGGAGAAACCAAACCTGTTGCAGACAACAAAACAGAAACAGGTCGTGCACAGAACAGAAGAACGGAGTTTGTAGTTATCGGACAATAACCTGAACAAGAATTATGAGAATTTAAATAATTATAAGGAGCTTTAAAAAAGTTACTTAACCTAAATAATTATTCTTCTAAATAATATCAGGATTTCGACCTCTTTTTTTATAACTTAAGGAATTTTCACAAATCTGCTTCCTAACGTCGTTAAATAGTTTATCAACACTTTAAAATTGTTTGCATCCGCAGGAAAATCAAGATAGATATCTTGGGATTTTCAAAAATAGCAAGGGACAATGGAGCAGCGATAAGCGGATAGATAAAAGTCTCTTAAACTCCATTGGAAGTGCTATTTTAAAACATCAACAGGGTGGTTGAATAGAAGACTCTACTTGTTTTGGTGTCGTAATACGCTTCTGGCTTTTTAAGAAGGCTATACCTTTAATTAAAAAAATATTTTACAAGGGAAAAATATTTTATTTCGAATTGTTAACCCGATCCTTTAATTGTAATTTAAAGTAATTTGATGTTTTTTTTACTATTATCGGTTAACGTCAATTCCAAAAAACAACTCTTTTCAAAAACAACAGCAATGTCGCTTAAAGAACCTATCGAAATCTTAATTGTTGTATTAAGTTGGTTCGGAACGACAAAACGAAATTCATTTTGGTAACTAAGTCTTTCATGCTTTCTAAAAAAATTAACAGGTCCGGTATAGTTGTTTGGATAATATTCAACTGGCCCCGATTGAACATCAACAAATCCATGTTGCTTTAATCCATCCTTAACACGTTTTATAAATTCACCGGGCCTGAATATGACAATTAATGATTCCCCAAATGTACTTGTATTAAATTCAATTGTTTCTCTTTTATCTAAAAGATGTTTTGTGTAAATCCCACTAAAACAGTAAATATTACCCCTGCTAATATTATCTAACGTCATTACACAGTTTTCGCCTTTTAAAGTAATCCCTTCTTTTTCAATGTCTGACCCAATTTTACATAATTTTACTTCTACTTCATCATTATACACTCTAGTTTTAATACCATCGTGTGGGTCAGAACGTTCTTGATTCTCATCTGACTTTCTAATTTCATCAATAGTCCGTATATACAACTCACCGTTTTCGTATAAGTCTTGAAGAAATTTTTTTTCACTTCTCCGATATAAAAAAAATAAGTTATCTGTTTCTTTAATCATAAATTTGATTCTAAAATATAGCGCGTTCAGCGAGCAAAAGCTGCAAAATTATCAAAAACACAGCGAAAGTTTTGCTAACCGCTTTGAAGAAGTGTTAGTTTTCGTTTCAGAACCTCAATTTGAGGAAGTCAACACAAAAGTAACATTACAATTATCTATATAATGTTTATCCTACAAACGGCCGACCGGAAAAAGAATATCCATATAATTACAAAATAAAAAGAATTATATTACAACATGCTATTCTTTAACAAAAACGCAAAACTGCTGAAAGAAGCTCAGTCGGAAATCGAAAAACTTAAAGAGCACAACATTCAATTAATAAAGAAACATGAAAAAGAAATCGAAGAAGCTCAGTTCGAAAGAGAACTATTCAAAGAGGAAAATACCGAGCTAACAAAGAAATATGGTGCGTTTCTGGAAAAGGATAAAATATTAAAGGAGAAAGATAACAAAATTGAAAAACTTCAACAGCAATTTGTTAATCTCAATCAAAAGTATCAATCCTCTTTGAAACTACATGATGATCTTCAAAAGGAAATATTACTTTATAACAATACTCTTGAGATAGGTTCTTTCGGTTTATATCAACCTCAATTTAATTTTGAAACTTCAGCAAAATTTAAGATTGCAATAGAATTAAACTATGAAAAGCAAAAGCAAATCATCAAAAGTGATCAGGCTGTGATTTGTACTACCGAATGGTTTGTTGAAGGTAGCAAAGTCGAGGGCAGAAAAATGATAAATCAATACAAAAAGTTGATGCTTTTTGCTTTTAATGGAGAATGTGAAGGTCTTATATCAAAAGTTAAATGGAATAATGCAGTCAAAACCAAAGACCGAATACTAAAAGCGTTCGAAGCTATAAATAAACTGGGTCAAAGCCACCGAATTCACATAACAACCCCTTTTCTGGATTGTAAATTGGAAGAACTGGGTTTAACCTATGAATATGAACAAAAGAAAAATGAAGAGAAGGAAGAGCAAAGGAGAATCCGAGAGCAAATGCGGGAAGAAGAAAAAGCACAACGTGAATTAGAAAGGGCACAAAAAGAAGCTGAGGAGGAAGAAAAACGATATCAGAAAGCGTTAGATAGGACTAAGCAACAATTAAGTTCGGCATCTTTTGCTGAAATGGAATTTTTGTCTGAGCAAGTCAGATCCCTCGAGCAAAAATTACAAGAAGCACATGAAAGAAAAGAAAGGGCAATTTCTTTAGCTCAGCTTACTAAAGTCGGGCACATTTATGTTATTTCAAATCTTGGTTCATTTGGCGAAGATGTTTATAAGATAGGAATGACGCGACGCCTTGACCCTTTAGATCGAGTTAAAGAATTAGGAGATGCATCAGTTCCTTTCCAATTTGACGTTCATGCAATTATTTATTCAGAAAATGCGCCGGAGCTTGAGTATCAGCTACACAAAAAATTTAGTGACAGAAGGTTAAACAGGATTAATAGCAGGAAAGAATTTTTTAGGGTTACACTTGGTGAAATTGAAGATTTTGTAAAACAACATGCAAATGCTGAAATTGAGTTTACTAACCTCGCGGAAGCAAGAGAATATAGAGAAACAATGACCTTACTGGAACAACTTTATAAAGTTACTGATACCCCACAGGAAGAAATTAACTTTCCGAAAAGCTTGCTATAGTTCAACTTGATGAAAGAAAAGTACAGAAGAAAATTTACGTTTGGGAGGATAAAGTTGAAGGATTACAATTGAATTTCCATTATGAAAACTAAAACGATACTTTATCCAATCTTATAGGTGATTTTTAAAGTACTTGCTAATCCCTCCAAATTACCAAAAATATTAAAGTGATCAATACCAAGCAATGATAGCTCCCTCATTATTGAGGCTTTTGAGCTACTTGGTATTCTGCAATTGGTAAGGAAGGTATTAGATTTCTTTAGTTCTTGTTCTTTTGGAACATGAAAAGTAAAACAACTTCCTTGTAAATTTATTCTCTTATCAAAATAATCAGGACGCACAGGTATAATAAAGTCAGGAAATTCATTTATTGTTTTCCACTGAGATATTGGTTTTAAAGCGTCTGTAAAGACCGGGTTTGTTCCGGTTGCTATTCCAGAGAAATCATGGCCGTTAAATTTTCTACTGGCAGTGCCTGGAGCAATCTGAGTGGCATCCATTAAAAATATTTCCCCATCTTGACTATTATTATTTGGAGCAACGGCAAAAAATAAAGCTGCCAAAGGATTATTTGTCCAATCTAACAATCTTGTTGGCATTCCATAGTGCTGTTGGAGAAAATATAACTCGGCGTCATTTTCATTCCCTGAACGTAATCCTGCTGAAAAAACACGAAAATCTTGAGTTAAACTTTGCTCATATTCTAAACGTTTGTCTTCGTCATTTTTTGGAAAGCTACTACGATAAACTCCTGGTATAAGAACCCAATTAATATCGGAGTGTCCTCTAAACCATAACTTCAATCTTACTGTTCCTACATGGTTCTTTACAAACTCACCAATCTCTTTAAGTAAATCTTCAACCTTATTTATTTCCATATTGCTAAGTTAATATCAGTTTTAACTTTAAAATTCCTATGTCTCTATAGAAACTTTAATAAATCCCCTTAAGAAACTTCACCAGCCTCTCTTAATTTCTTAGAGAGAGTTTCAAATATCGTTTTGTAGCTTTTCCCGCATATTGCTTTTTAAAATGCTTGCTGTAAATCTGTTCATAAATATTATCGGTACTTTAACTCTATTCCTAATTCTTTAACTCTATCGAAGGGGTCTAATCGTCTGGTCATTCCAATCTTGTAAACATCTTCTACAAAGGAACCGTCGTGCACAGAAAAGAAGAACGGAATTTGTAGTCATAGGACAATAACCTGAACAAGGATTATGAGAAATTAAATAATTATAAGGCGCTTTAAAAAGTTACTTAACCTAATAATTATTCTCCTAAAATGATATCAGGATTGCGACCTCTTTTTTTTATAACTTAAGAAATTTTTATAAAATCTGTTTCCTAGTCATTAAATAGTTTATCAACACTTTAAAATTGTTTTTAAACTTTTCTCTATTTTGCCTCCATGTCCAACGACTTGCTTTACCAAATTGCACTAACCTTTGTTCCTAATATTGGTCCGGTACAGGCTAAAATACTTACAGAACATTTTGGTAACGCAGAGAATATATTTAAAGCACCAAAGAAGGAACTGGGAAATATAGAAGGCATCGGAGAAGTAAGAGCTAAGTCTATAAAAATGTTTGACAATTTCTCACCTGCTGAAAAAGAAATAGAGTTTGTTGAAAAATATAAAATTCAAACACTATTTCTTACAGACGAAAACTATCCAAAACGTTTACTCAATTGTTATGATTCGCCAACAATTTTATACTATAGGGGTAATGCAGATTTGAACTCTTCTAAAATAATAAACATCATCGGCACCAGAAATAATACAGATTATGGACGGCTGGTAACAGAGCAATTGGTTAATGAGTTACAAAACCTGCAGGTTTTAATTGTAAGTGGGCTTGCTTATGGTATTGACTCTATTGCACACAAAGCTGCTATCCAAAATAATCTTCCAACTATTGGGGTGCTTGCACATGGACTCGACACCATTTATCCTGCTGCACATGCAAGTCTTGCTAAGCAAATGTTGAATACTGGTGGCTTGCTTACGGAGTTTAAAAAAGAAACACCTCCTGATAAACATAACTTTCCAAGACGAAATCGCATTGTTGCGGGAATGGCCGATGCGACAATAGTGATTGAAACCGCCGTAAAAGGCGGAAGCATGATAACTGCTGAACTGGCGAATGGTTATAACCGCGATGTCTTTGCCTTTCCCGGAAAAGTCACCGACAGCAAAAGTGCAGGCTGTAATCATCTCATAAAAAATAATAAAGCAATTTTACTTACTGATGCTTCGCATCTGATAGAAATGCTTGGCTGGAGTACAAAAAAAGCAAAACCTAAAAAACAAAAAGAATTATTCATTTCACTTACTACCGACGAACAGTTATTAGTAGATGTTTTGAAAGAAAAAGACACTGTACATATAGATGAGATTTTTTTAAGAAGTGGCTTAACGAGCAGTACTGTTGCAGCAACTATGCTTAATCTTGAGTTTCAAAATGTAGTCACCTCTTTACCGGGTAAGATGTATAGGTTGTTATAGCTTTCATAACTGTAATAATTAAATCGGACATATAATGATGTTTTTACAATAGGTACTTTAGTAAGCGGTACAAGTGATGCAGATAAAGTAACACACGCTTTTAAAGCAGCTATTTATCTATATGTCTTAAAGAAGGCACTTTAATAAAGATATTATTGAAAGGTTGGAGCAATGGCGCAGCATTGAAAACCCTTTACCAGTTAATTATTACTAATCCTTCTCCAGATCAACAATTGTCCGAAAAGTTAAGTTTATTCTCGGCTGGCTTATTTTTTTTGTTGGTGGCAGTCTGTGCCACCAGTTAGTTTGGGTGGCATTTTTCATAACCAGCAAACTCCCGTTTTCTAATAAAACTGAGACTGTTTCTTTGGTTTTTTTATGCTTAAAAGAAAATTTCCGTTCTGCCCCAAAGCTTAAAGAAGCAATGGTGGTTTCCCTCCCTAAAGATTTTTCATCATCGCTGTGCCATGCCATTCCTTCATCTCCGTTGTGATATAAGTTCAGCAGGCAGGAATTAAACTTTGTTCCTGTTATTTCTTCTGTCATTTTTTTAAGTGCCAATAGTTCATTTGTCCAAACCAATGCCTGCTTTGTTATATTTGAATAGGTATAGAAGTAATCAGAGTCACCATACCATGCAGCTTTTCTTTTGGTAATAATGTGATTTCCAAAAATAACAGCTTCATCATTTTTCCATTCTATTGAGTGCAGTAAACGATCAAGATAGTACACTGCATCTTTTTGTATAAGAACTTTGCCGTAGTAGCTTACAACACCATCGTGAGGCAATAAATTATCTATCTTTTCATCATCAAATAAATTCATTTTTCCATTTTTTATAATCGCTTCTCATACAATGTCAAGAGTAAAGACCTAGAATTTTGTGCCTCGTGCGTTTTACTCCTTTAGCCCTATCACAATTTTTGCATTCTTTTGCTCAGAAGAAGATATAAACACTTCATAACGTTTATTGCCTGTTGTTATAATCATCATTGAAGTATTTGGAGGAATGGAACCAAGGTTATTCGCAACCATTATTAATTCGTAATATGGATGCGTTGCATCTACCTTAATGCGAAAAGTAACTGGTCTTGAGGAAAGTTTCGCCCTTGAGACAATCAATTCATTATTGCGATAAACACTTACTGTATCGCCATCTATTTCCCCGTTGTCATACAGATTAATCTCAATTTCCCCTGCTTCGGTTTCTATTTGCCTTATTAAAGGATTTGCCCTTGTTAATATCGGTTTTGGCGCAGGCACCACAACCGGCTTTTCCTTTATTGCAGGTGAAGTAATTTCAGGAGTATTTGTGCTTTGTTTTTTTATTGTCACAACAGGAGTATCTCTTACCGGGGATGATATTACCGGTGTTTTTTCAACTGCAGATCTGGTCACAGCAGGCACTTTCTTTCCTGCTGGTTTTGCGATCGCAATTACCTGCTTTTCTGCCGGTTTTGCCGGCGGCTTAACTTCAGGTTTAATTACAGGGGTTGGTTTAACAGCTTCCCGCACGGTAATATCATCCAGGGCAAAATCATTACCACAACCTCCTTTTGTAATATCTTCCATTGTTAGTATAAGTGTGGTTACATCCCCCGGAGTAGTGAAAAGGCCTGAATATACTCTCCAATGCGGATTTGCATTTTGTGATAAAAGACCTGTTTGAAATGAAACAATTTCTTTGCCTGCAGTGGTTAATAACCTCATAGTAATATCGGGTGGCAAAGGCGCACAGCCCCCTGAAATTCTGCATACGTTTACCATCCATGCCGACAGTTCATAAGTTGCATTTCCATGTAAACCGGTTATTATTGTATTAAAAAAAATACCTGCGTCCGGAGAAGCATTAACTAACATCATTTTTCCATCTTTATCCCCGGGAGTATGGTCTTCATTAAAAGTGAACCAATCGCTGTTGAAACAGCCACTGGTATAAGAAACAAAAGAATAGTTGCCATCATCAGGACATGTACTCTCGACAGGTTGGTAATTTGGAAGTGGAAAAACATTGGTGGCAGGTGTATTGCTTCCTGTGCCAAAATCAATTTTCAGGATCGGTTCTTTAAAAATAAAACGGTTTGGTTGTGCCTGTAAGTGGATATATGTGAATAACAACATTAAAGAAAGAAAAATACTCCCGGTAAATGTTTGCTGTTTCATAAGAAGACAAGCTTTAGATAGCAACAGATCAGAATGTTATTTTTGTTCTGATAGGAATGCAATCAGAAGAATTAAAAACCGATGGTTGGAAAACCTTTAAGTACTGATTTTTTTTCATGAAATATAAAGGAAAAAGCCCGGACATTAATAGCTGTGAGCTTATATAATTCGCCATCAGGTACCTTTTCGATCTTTTTTTCATATTGCCGTTGAATTCTTTAAAATAAATTCAGTGGTTTTTGCAACAATTATGCTTCAAAGTTAATATAATGAGTGTTATACAAATTCTCCTTTCTAAATAGCTTGCAGACCCTGCCCCTTCAATACTATTTTATCGCCCAGGTAACCATTCTCCATCCCCAATAAGCAATATACTTCAAACAGTCCTTCCCTACTCTCAATTGCTTTCTAAAATCCAAAATAGTTATTACTTTGAACATCTCATAATATTAGTAATAACAATATTGTTTCTATATATAATTTCCTAACGCATTTTCTCCAGAGTCATTTGAAATTTAAGAATATACCTAATTCTGTAAAAGATATTTGGCAAAGTTCTTTTCCCAATTTTCTTTCAGAATAACTCCTTGCTTTATAATGATTAAGATTTATCGGTAAACAAAAGAACCGCGGGAATAATTAATATACAAATATAATATATATGTGAGTTTTTTAAAAAATCCAATAAAAAAACATAAAAATTACTAATTTTACCTCTTGTTAATTTAGTTAAATGCTTATATTTTAATTTGTAATTAAAGAAGTAATCTAAAAAAAGTAATTAAATATGTCATTAAGATTTTCTGCTATCAGCAATTTAAACAAGTCATCCGAAAGCGACTTTACCCTGAAGCCAAGTACAAAAGTCACTGCTATTTTTGGCGAAAACGTTTTCACTCAGAAAACTGCACGGGAATATTTAAGCGATGAGGCATATAAGAGTCTTGTTTCAAGTATCAAAGGTGGAAAAAAAATTGACCGTACTGTTGCTGGTCAGATTGCTAATGGTATCAGATCGTGGGCTGAAAGTAAAGGGGTTACGCATTTTACTCACTGGTTTCAGCCATTAACCGGTACTACTGCAGAGAAACATGATAGTTTTTTTACACTTAAAAGTGATGGAACTTCTATTGAAGAATTTGACGGAGCCGCATTGATACAACAGGAACCTGATGCGTCTTCATTTCCCAGCGGAGGCTTAAGGGCTACTTTCGAAGCAAGAGGCTATACTGCCTGGGACCCTTCTTCGCCTGCTTTCATCATGGAAATAGGAAACGGACTTACTTTATGTATTCCTACAATATTTGTTGCTTATACCGGGCAAAGCCTTGACTATAAAGCGCCTTTATTAAAAGCTCTTGCCTCTCTTGATAAAGCCGCAGTTGAAGTGTGTAATTATTTTGATAGAAATGTAAATAAAGTAACACCAACTCTTGGGTGGGAACAGGAGTACTTTGTAATAGATGAAGGTCTTGCAAATGTACGGCCTGACCTTGTACTTTGCGACCGTACTGTATTTGGAGCTTCCCCTGCAAAAGGGCAGCAATTAGAAGATCATTATTTTGGTTCAATACCAGAAAGAGTATATGCTTTTATGCGTGATTTTGAGACAGAAAGCTATAAGCTTGGCATTCCTTTACGGACACGCCATAATGAGGTAGCTCCAAGCCAGTTTGAATGTGCTCCTATATTCGAAGAAGTAAATCTTGCGGTAGATCATAACACCCTGTTAATGGACATCATGTCAAGGGTAGCCAAACGTCATGGATTGCGTGTATTACTGCATGAAAAGCCTTTTGCCGGAATCAATGGCAGCGGCAAACATAATAACTGGAGCCTTGCCACAGATACGGGCGTTAACCTGCTTGCTCCCGGTAAAACACCTAAGACTAATCTTATGTTCCTTACTTTTTTTGTTAATACAATAAAAGCGGTACATGATTACGCTGACCTTATGCGGGCTTCTATAGCAAGTGCCGGCAATGATTTCAGGTTAGGTGCAAATGAAGCGCCTCCTGCAATTATTTCTGTATTTATCGGAGATTATTTAACTAAAGTATTAAATGAAGTTGAAGGAAGAGTAGGAGAAAAATTTGATGAGCAGGATGAAGCGATTTTGAAACTTGACCTGCATAGAAGCATTCCTGAACTGCTGTTAGATAATACGGACCGTAACCGTACATCTCCGTTTGCATTTACCGGAAATAAATTTGAATTTCGTGCTGTGGGTTCTTCTGCTAACTGTGCTAATGCTATGACAGTACTTAATACGATAATGGCAGAAACTTTAAGAAACTTTAAAAAAGAAGTAGATGGTTTAGTTGAAAAAGGGGAAAAGAGAGAAGTTGCTTTAATGCATACAATTCAAAGATATATCGTTGAAAGTAAAAGTGTTCTTTTTGAGGGTGATGGCTATAGTGAGGAATGGGCGCAGGAAGCTGAAAGACGGGGATTACCAAACGTAAAAACAACCCCTCTTGCCTTAGATGCAATGATTACAGATAAGGCAAAGGCACTTTTTGAACATAACGGGGTTTACCAACACGACGAATTAGAAGCCCGGCATGAAATCGAATTGGAAAAATATATAAAGAAGGTGCAGATCGAAGCCAGGGTAATGGGAGAAATAACTACAAACTTTGTCTTGCCGGCAGCCATGAAATACCAAAATCTGATAATTAATAATATCAGAGGTTTAAAGGAAGTAGGTTTAGACGAAAATTCTTATAAAAGTCAAAAAATAGTTCTGCAACGCCTTTCAGACCTTCTTAATGCTGTTAGTGAAGATGTGACTAATATGATAGAAGCGCGTAAAGTTTGTAATAACATAACTGATAGCCGGGAAAAAGCGATCAAATATTGTACGGAGGTAAAAGAAAAGTATTTTGATAAGATACGTTATAACCTGGATAAGCTGGAATTGCTGGTAGCAGATGAAGAATGGGCATTGCCTAAATACCGTGAAATGCTGTTTTTAAGATAAGTGAAATTTTTAAACAAACTAAAAAAGGGCTATCTCATACTTTTGAGATAGCCCTTTTTTTTACGAATAGCTTCTTGTCTTTCCAGAAAATCTTTCTTGACAGCTTACCCTTTTACATATAAATCTCTTGTTATAAACCCATTAATTTTGTTGGCTTAATACAATGTCTATATCCTAAATTTAATAATTTTTTATGCTAACAATAATGACGTCATACGTCTTAATCCAAAAACAATATTAATTATGCCTAAGTGATGGGTGCTTCTTATTGTTCTGCCATTTGAGTAGTATCTTTTATCGAGTTAAAAGCCCTCTATAAATTTATAATTCTACCGGTACGTACAGACTCATCACAAGCAAAAACTATCCGAAGACTATCTATAGCATCCTGATTGGGCTTTGTCAGATCTAAATCTTCCTGTATTGCTTTCAAAAAAAATGCTTGTTCCCTGTTGCAAAGTTCCTGATGATCTGGTTCATCACTCAAGTTTATCCAGGTATCTTTTTTTATAAACTGATCATGCTCATCCAAATCCGCGTGATGAAATCTTAATGATTCTGTTTTTGTATGAGATTCTACCGAATCTGACTTACCTGACATACCCGCTTCTTTTGCAACAATAGATACGCAGCCTTTCGGGCCTATCACATCTTTAACAAAAAAAGCAGTTTCGCTCATCATTGGTCCCCAGCCAGCTTCATACCAACCTACCGAACCATCATTGAACCTGATCTGCAGTTGGCCATAATTATAATTACCAGCAGGAATTTCTTCGGTTAACCGCGCTCCGATAGCGCTTACCTGGGTAGGTTTAGCTCCTGTCATCTGGCACATCACATCAACATAATGGACTCCGCAGTCTACAATCGGGCTTAAGCTGTTCATTAAATTCCGATGTACAGTCCACATTCTTCCATTACTCTGTTGATTAAGATTCATTCTCATTACCAAAGGCTTGCCCAATTGTTGAGTTAATTCAATAAAACGTACCCAGGAAGGGTGATACCGTAGAATATAACCAACTACTAATTTTTTGTTCGCCATTGAAGCAGCCGTCACAACGCGCTCGGCACCTGCCACCGTATCAGCCAATGGCTTTTCGATAAATACATGACATCCTTTATTGAATGCTTTGACCGCAAATTCTTCATGCGTATCCGGGTAGGTAGATATACAAACTGCATCCGGTTGGGTAGTGTTCAACGCCTGTTCGTAATCAGAGAACAATTCATATTTCCCCCCAAGTTTTTCATTTAAAAGTTCCTTACTCTTCCCTTTCGATACTAAACCGCAAATCTCAAAGGCATCACCAAGGGTGTGATATGCCAAAGCATGCGAAGCCCCCATGTTGCCACAACCTACAATTAGTATACGTATTGCCTTTTCTTGATTTTCCATAACCAGATTTTTTATAGCTATACAATAGTATCTGCCAGGGCTGTAGAAGCTAAAGGCGGATCAGTTTTAATTAAAGATTTTTTTTCTGTAAAAAATAAAGCAAACAGAACCATTACAGCGGCCGCAATAAAAGCCGGAAACAGCCATACTGCCTGCCAGTTATAATTGCTTGTACCGTTTACAGTAGTAGCATATCTTTCAGTAAGAAAACCAGAAACATAAGACCCGATCAGCATTCCTATACCATAGGTTGCAAAAGTTATGAGACCCTGAGCGGCATTTTTTACCGAAGGGCCTGCAGTTTTATCAGTATAAATCTGGCCGGTAACAAAAAAGAAATCATAACAGATACCATGCAAAATAATACCTGCGTAAAGCATCCACATATTTGTGCCCGTATCGCCATAAGCAAAGAACAGGTAACGTACCGCCCATGCCGTCATTCCAATTAATAGCATCTTTTTAATGCCTATCCTTATAAGTAATAAAGGGATTAGAAGCATAAAAACAAATTCCGAAAGTTGTCCTAGTGTCATGATACCTGCTGCATTCACAACTCCGATATTATTTAAAAAGGAATTGGTAAAACTGTAATAGAAAGCAAGTGGAATACAAATTAAAATGGAGGCGATAAAGAACAGGGAAAAAGACTTTTTCTTAAATAAGGCTATTGCATCTAATCCTATAATTGAATAAATGTTGCTTTTGACTTTTATAGGGGGTGTACCAGGCAGAAAGAAACTGAAAATACCTAGTATAAGTGAAGCTCCGGCCGCAATATGAAAGGTTATAACAGAAGTTTCTATTTTCAAAAACCCGATGATTAATCCAGCAACAATCCAGCCCACCGTACCTAATACCCGAACTGCCGGAAACTCTTTCGCTGAATCTTTCATCTGTTTAAAAGAAATAGAATTGGCAAGAGCAATAGTAGGCATAAAAAGTGTCATATAAAAAAGGATCACCCACCAGAAAGTATTGAAATCTGAAATAGTGGTAATTAAATACAGGGTTAAGGCCCCAGTTAAGTGCAGTATTCCCAGAACCTTTTGGGCAAAAAAATAACGGTCAGCAATGAGGCCTATAAAAAAAGGAGAAATAATCGCTGCGATTGAAAGATTTGCATAGGCATAACCAACCTGTACAGCGTCAGATTGCAAGGTTTTAAATAAATACGTCCCTAAAGTTACATACCAGGATCCCCAAACAAAATATTGCAAAAACATAAGCACTGACAAGCGGACTCTTACTGATTGGTTCATCATTTATGCTATTAGTTAAATTATATAAGCATTCAGGTTTAGTGGTCAAAAATAATTTCGTGGTAGTCGGCTGTCAGGCATTAATAATCAACAATGGGCTTTTTATTATAGTATAATTCAATTTCTTCTTTTGCAGGTGAAACGATTGGTCTAACTATACGTACGCCAATGAAAGGAGCTTCAGGAAACCACCAGTTGCTTTTAGGAATTTGCGGATCCATAACTTTCCAACTTGGATCAGACCCAGTTCTATTATCGGAGGTAAGGTCTGCTGCTGCATCTTTAAATGACCCCCCACGAACCGAAATGGGATATAGTTTTTGGGGAAAGGCAACAGGATTGTCAGCTAATTTGCCTTGAAATTGTTTATAAAAGTCCGGAATAAATTGATCGTTAGTCCACTCAGCTACATTTCCATACATATCATAAATACCCCAGGCATTTGGCTCTTTAGTTCCTATAAGTTGAGTTTTGCCCTCGCTATTTTCTACATACCAGGCGTATTTAGGCAAATTTTCATCCGTATTCCCAAAGAAGTAAGCCGTTTTAGTTCCAGCCCTACAGGCGTACTCCCATTCTGCTTCTGTAGGCAATCTATAAAAAACTCCTGTTCTCAGGTATAACCATTTACAAAATTGTATGGCATTATACTGTGTCATACCAACGGCAGGAAATCCGTCCTTTCCCATCCCAAATGTCATATCCAGATAAGGGGGCGAAGGGCGGGTTACTGCATCTGCTTTTCCAATATTTCTTCCATCTTTTGTCACATCTCCTGATTCGTACACAAAAAGTTCGTATAATTCCCATGGTATTTCATATTTCCCCATCCAAAATGCATTTACCTTGACCTGTATAGGCGGACCATTTTTTAAACTCCCCATTGTAAATATCCCCGCTGGTATGGCAACCATGTCAATCCCCTTATTAACATTTAGCAAATCCTGAGTGTAAGATTTAAAATCAACTTGTTGAGAATAAATAAAGAAAGGTGCTATAACTAATAAAATCAAAACTTTCAATCTTTTCATAATTACAGTTCTTTAATTCGTATATTTTTCCATCTTACTTTAATGCCCCCGCCACTGTGAATCTGAAGTGCTATAAACCCATTTCCTGATCCAATTTTTTCATCCTCGAGATAAACCATTTGCCTTCCATTAAGCCAGCTCGTAACTTTATCACCTACAGCTTGAATTCGTAAATGATTCCACTTTTCAGGTTTTAGCATTGCCTCATCTTCTGGTTTGGGCTGTATAAGCCATTGTCTTCCATTTGGCATTGACTCATAAATACCTCCTGTATGAAGATTTAGCGGAGCTACTTCCACCTGCCAACCGTTAATATTAACTCCCTCAATACCAGACCGGATAAATACACCACTGTTACCATTGGCTTCCTGCTTAAAATCAAGATCTAAGACAAAGTCTTTATATGAAGAATTAGTGCTTAAGTACCCCTATTTCTTGTCCGGACCGCTTTCACACACCAATTCTCCATTTTCAACATACCATTTTTCCGTGCCATGTACCGTCCAGCCAGACAGGTCTTTTTTATTAAAAATACTTTTCGCATTTTGAGAGAATACTGACTGAGACAGTATAATAAAAGAGAGTATTACTATTACTAATTTCATGGGAGTTCTATTATTTTTAAATTACGAAAATGAATTTCAGCACCCTCCGATTCAAGACAGAGGTAACCTTTTTTTGCAGTTGACTTACTTAGTCCGTTCACAAATTTACCATTGACCGAAAGTTTGATTACTCCATCCACACAAACTACTGTATAGCTATTCCATTCGCCTTTTCCTTTACATAGATTTTCAATAGACTTACTCCTGGTCCCCCTGGGGTTATCCGGCACAGTTTCTACCCCTCCTACGCCAAAAAGTTCACCATGAACGTATGCAATTGGTGGTTTTATTCCATCACGAATGTTTTGGTTAACCCAGTCCAGTTCAAGCATCTGTACTTCTACTCCTCCCGGCAAACGCGATTTTTCATCAGGTTTTGCATCGCTCCATACAAAGACCCCCGAATTTCCACCAGCTTCCATATGCATCCATTCAACCTGTAAGATAAAATTCTCATATTGCTTTTCAGACCGCATAACTCCAATGGGCTGTCCTGCACAGATTAGTAAATCTTTATTTTTTTTCCATGTATCAGGATTAGTATTCACATTTATCCAATTAATGGAATTCCCCTTGTTTTTTGAACCCGACTTCACCTGGTTTAGTTCCAATTCACTTCCAAACTGTATGGAATTAGATTGCGCATATAAGAAGTGATTAAGGTTTACAACAAGAATTAAGAAAAAAGCTGCTTTTATTATTAATTTCATTTAATACGTGTTTATAAAAATATACTAACTAACTTTTGTAATACCTGGTTTAGCAACCGGAGGAACTTTCCACTTTAGGTCCCAGGTATAATCTTCAGTTTTAGGCCCTAAGATTTCATTAGAATTTATAGCTTGATCCCAGCTAATGGTTTGTCCGGTATAACCAGCCATTCGGGCCCAAATTGCTAACATTGTGCTGTTTGCCATCCATTCTCCATCGTTCATTGGCTTCCCGTTACGTATAGAAGCAAAAAGTTCATCGTGCTCAGTTTGATACATATTATTTTTAGGGCCTGTATATTTCCATGCATTTTTACCCGTTATTTCATAATTACGACCAATGTTTATTAAAGCATTTCCATCTGTACCCATGACCTCCACGGTATTACGGTTTGAAGTCCCAGCTTGTTGCCTCGTAAAGTGAAATCCTTTAGCACCACTTCCATACTCAAATTCTACCGCAAAATGATCAAAGATATTTCCATATATATCATCTACACGTACCTGTCGTCCACCTGTTCCGGTGGCTTTGACAGGCATTTTATCGCCCATTGCCCAGGACATCATATCTAGGCTATGAACGGCCTGTTCAACTATAAAATCACCGGAAAGCCAGTTATAATAGTACCAGTTACGCATCTGATAGGTCATATCTGACCATTCTGGTTGGCGAGGTTTAGACCAAAGTTCTCCTCCGTGTCTGAAAGTAGAAACAGTTCTGATATCACCAAGATCTCCTTTCAAAATCTTTCCAAAGGTTGCTCTGTTGGATGAATCATATCTAAAGCAGAAACCAGAAACCAGGGAAAGGCTTTTCTCCAGGGCTTTTTTTGCTGCCATTAACACTTTACGTACTCCGGGGGCATCAACCGCAACCGGTTTTTCACAAAAAACATGTTTGCCCGCATTAATTGCAGCCATTAAATGATCCGGCCTGAATGCCGGAGGAGTAGCTAACAGTACAACATCTACGCCTGACTCTATAACTTTTAAATATGCGTCAAAACCAATAAATTTATTTTGTTTATCTACTTTAACCTTATCGTCCGCAACTTTAATAAGGTCCTGGTAAGCCTCATTTAAGCGATCTTCAAAAACATCGCCCATTGCTGTTAGTACTACGTCAGGGTCAGCTTGTAATGCTTGTGCTGCTGCGCCCGTCCCTCTTCCGCCGCAGCCAATTAAACCCACCTTAAGTGGAGTTTTTTTTGTACCAGATAATGGTGCTGAAACACCTGTATGATAAGCAAGAGTACTTCCAATTAATGCAATACCTGAATTTTTTAAAAAAGAACGACGGTTCGCCCCTATAATATTTTTAGTCTTATTCATAATGTATATGTTTAAAAATAATTAATCTACCACCCTGTATTTTGGGTCATATTTTTGTTTAAATCTATTTCTCTCTGGGGGATTGGCCATAAATAGTCTCTTTCCTGAAAGTGGCGGGTTACACCAATACTCCAAATTTTATTTGTACCACTCGCTTCGTCAAGGTATTCAAAACCTTCTACCAATCCTTCTTTTTGCTCACCAGTTTTCCAGCGGTATATATCAAATAGACGCAGCCCTTCGAATGCTAATTCTACAGCCCGTTCGTTTCTAACCAGATCCCTCAATTCATTTTGTGACTTTCCACCAATTATCGGTGGCATATCTACACCTGGCCTTTTACGAACCGCATTGATTGCATCATAGACTGATTGATCAATGTCATCTTGTTCTATTTTCGCTTCTGCATACATCAATAACACATCTGCAAAGCGAATGAGGATTATATCAAGTGCGCCCTGGCCAGGATTGCTTTTATCATTATCGTAATCGATATATTTTCGCAAGTTCCAGCCATGAGAGGAAGTATTATCCTGGGTATTTACTTTATCAATTGATGTATTGTTAGCGTAGGGATAGGAGTTATAGATTACCGGCACCCCATTCTCGGTACGAATAATTGATCCCGGATAGTAAGTAGTGAAACCCCATCGGGGGTCAATATTCTTATAGGGGTCAGCAGGGTCTTTTGCGCCTTTATATTCATATTTTTCGAAAAGAGTGCGTATTGGCTCTATAATGGAAGACCCGCCAATAGAATAAGGCCCCCAGTCAAAAGCAGGATGCGTTAAACCACCTTTGGCATATTGCATGGACAAAATAATCTCTTTTGAATTTTCTCCTGCATAAGTAAACAATTGGCCGTAATCGGGGTGAAGTTCATAAACGCCTAAATCTATTACCGCTTTTGCAGCCTCAGAAGTTTGTGCCCACATACCATTACGCAGGCCTACACGCGCTTTTAAGGCCAGTGCAGCTCCTTTTGTTATACGTCCTACATCACTACTTGCATATGTTAATGGCAAAGCATCCGTGCTTACAATTTCATCCAGTTCAGCAATGATAAAGTCTACTATTACTGATTTTTTTTCTTTTGGTATCTGGTCAGTAATCTCCAATGGTTCAAGCAACAAGGGCACATCTCCCCATAGGCTTGTTAAGTTCGTATAGAAATATGCACGCAGAAACCGGGCTTCGGCCTTTACCCTTTTTACCAATTCGGGGTCGGCAGCAGGAATTTTATCTATATTATTAATCACATCATTTGCTTTACGCACTCCACGAAAATATCGTGTCCATGTATTGCTAATTTCAGCATTCAAGGGATCATGAATACCCATACTTAATTTATACAAGTCTGTCCAGCTATGGCGAACATAGCCTAAATCAGATGCACCATCAAGATTTATTACCATATTAACATCATCCAATTCACGATAGACAGCGTTAATTGCCAAAATAGCGTCCTTCTGCTGTGTCCAAAATATCTTTTCAGATATATCGCCTGGAGGAAAAAGTTCGAGTGATTTTTCACATCCGCCTAAAAAAACAGTGTAAAAAATAATAACTATATAAAACAACCTATTCTTCATGTTTATTATTTTAATACTTTAAAAATTAATACTAATTCCTGCTGTCTTCACTTTACTTTGGGGATAATATTGAAGTCTTCCGGCCGGAATCTCCGGGTCAACCCATTTAGTTGGGGTAAAAGTTAGCAGGTTTTCGCCTGATATATAAACTCTTAGTCTATTTATCCTTAGCTTATCCGACACACTTTTAGGAAGCGTATAACCTAACTGAAAGTTTTTAAGCCTGATATATTTAGTATCCTGCATCCAGAAGTCAGATACAACGCCATTCCATGCGTTGCCATAAGAAACTCTTGGCATGGTCCCGTTAGGATTTTTAGTTTCATGATACCTATATTTAACCATGTCAGCAGTAGTAAAATTTTCCCAGTCTGGTCCTTCTATAATTGCCCCATCTAAATTGGTTTGCGCCCTCAACACTCCCTGCCAAAACATGGTAAAATCAAAACCTTTATAGGTAGCTCCAAAATTTAAACCTATTGGAAACCTTGGATCCATATTTCCAATTATTACTCGATCTGCAGAATTGATTACACCATCACTATTTACATCTGCATATATAATATCACCTAGTGTAGCTTGTTCGTTAATCTTAGGATATTCATCCAAATCCTTCTGTGTACGGTAGAGGCCGAGAGTTTTGTAACCGTATAAGGCATTGATAGAATATCCTTCCTGCCATATATTAAATTGATTCTGATAATATGGTCCTGTACCTTTTAAATCTGTTATCTTATTAATTACATCGGAAATATTGAATCCTATAGTGTATTTAAAATCACTATTTCCACTGTTTCCATTATAATTTACCGATACCTCCCACCCCTTATTATCTACAGAAGCGGAGTTTTGAGTTGGGGCCGCTATGCCTGTACTTGGAGCAATGGGTAAGGCAAATAATATGTTGTTTGTGACCCTCCAGTAATAATCTGCTACTACAGACACTTTCCCTTTAAATAAATCAAGGTCCACTCCCAAATCAGTCATTGTTGTAGACTCCCATGTAATATTTGGGTTGGCAGCGATTGTCTGAGCGGCTCCTACAACAATGTTGTTATTAAAATTATAGCCCTGGTTCAAATTATAAACTTCAATATTTCTATAGAGTGGTATTTCCTGATTACCTAATTGTCCCCATGACCCTCTGATTTTCAGATTACTGATGGTTTTACTATTTTTCAAAAATTCCTCCTGGTCAACTCTCCACCCTGCAGAGAATGAAGGAAATGCTCCGTATTTTTTACCCAAAGAAAAGCGGGAAGAACCATCATATCGTAAATTAGCTTCGAATAAATACTTGCCTTTAAAAGAATAATTTAACCTGCTAAAGAACGAGCGGAGCTTCCATTCAGACGAGTTACCCCAGTTTGTCCAGTTTCTTGAATCCCCTGCATCCATCTCACGGATATCATTACTGTAGAAATTATTACGGCTCGCCCCCAAGGTGCGGTAGCTATTATGAATTTCATCATATCCCAGCAACACTTTCACGTTATGATTGCTAAAGGTTTTATTATAGTCTGCATAAATTTTATAATTTGGCTGATAGGTTCGTACTCTTGAGTCTTCCAAATAATTCTGGGCCCATAATGCACCGACTGGAATGGGTTGACCTGTATAGTAATCGTTCATTTCGAGTTTATTACGAAACAACCTATTTTCTGTTGCTGTATTATTTACAGAAAGATATCCCTTTAAAGAAAGACCATTTACCACATCATATTTTAGCCCAAGCGTTCCCACAAGGTCATCGCTATTCCTATTATCAGAACCAGATTTATTAATAATTGCCCTTGCGTTACGCAGGCCTCCAACCAAGTCATACGATCCATTAGGGTATTCGCCAACTACAGATTGTTTTGAATTTAGTATACTTTGCAATATTTGCTGAGGTGACCGTCCAACCCCTGTATAGTTGCGTCTTCTATACATCAGGTCCGAACTTAAGCTAAGTTTTTTATTGATGTACAAATCAGCATTTATCCGTATATTATAACGCTCGAAGTTATGTTTCCTTACAATGCCATCTTGATCGAGATAATTCATTGCTACAAGTATTTTACCGCTTTTTCCACCACTTGATACAGTTAACGAATGATTTTGTTGAAAAGCATTATCTTTAAATACTTCAGGAACAAAGTTGAAAAAAGGATATTTTAGTGGTTCTGTACCTGCCTCAGCATTCCTGATCCATTCCTCACTGTATGGTGTAGGCAAACCTGCATTTTCATAAGCCTCATTATGTAACCTGAGATAATCGCCGGGAGAAGCAGATTCAGGCCAAAAGGTTTTTGATTGCAATCCAAAAGAATTGTCATAAGATACAGAAACACCTTCTTTTACCCCTCTTTTGGTGGTAACTAAAATAACACCATTTCCTGCCCTCGATCCATAAATTGATGCAGAGGCAGCATCTTTTAAAACTGAAATCGATTCTATTTCACTTGGCGCAACACTTGAAAGGGACTGTGGGACTCCGTCTACCAAAACCAAAGGATCGGAAGTGTTGAGCGTACCGGTACCCCGGATTCTTATAGTAATATTATCTGCGCCAGCAGCTCCTCCCCTATTAACCACACTTAGACCCGGAGCCATTCCCTGCAATGCTAAAGCTGTATTGGAAACAGGGCGTTGTTCTATTGCCTTTCCGGTGATAGCAGAAACTGAACCTGTTAAGTTCACTTTCTTCTGTGTTCCGTAACCCACTACCACCACCTCTTCCATTTGCTGACCTTTAGCTTTAGCTTTTAAGACAATAGTAGTTAAAGCATTAGTATTAGTTACACCTACTTCCTGTGTTTCATAACCTACATAAGAAACAATCAATACTCCTGACCGATCAGGCACCTGTATTGAAAAGTTTCCATTAATGTCGGCAGAGGTCCCCCGATCTGTTCCTTTTAGGTTTATCGAAGTACCTGCTAAAGGATTGCCTTCCTCATCAGTAATCTTTCCCCTAATGTCAATCGCAGGAGGCAGTGAAGCTATGGTCGCAGAGCTATGATAGACCGCGTGTGAAAAAGCTTTTTTCTCCTGGATAACGATGGTATTATTGACAATCGTATAGGTAAGCTGCTGATCCTTAAGACAGGAAGACAAAGCCTGTTCAATACTTGCATTCTTTATGGTAATATCAAGGGGTGCTGCTTTTTGAATCAGATCTTTATCATAAAAAAACAAAAACCCTGTTTGTTGTTCGATAGCTTTAAAAGCTTCTGATAATGAAATATTTTTTTGGATAATGGTGACCTTTTGCTCATATCCATGCGCACTTACCTGCAAAGTGCAAAGTATTAAAGCGAGGATTGTAAGCTTCATAATCCTCCAGGTTTTGGCCATTAATGCTGTGGTACAGGCATCAATGTAGTACAGTACAGTTGAAATCATAATTTTAATGAATTGAGGGTAAAAATTGTTTACAGAAGTTTTAGCATATATCCAGTGATTTAATAAACGTCGCTGATTTTTTTCAGTTTTATAAGAGGAGCTATTAATAAACATAAGGCCCGTAAATTAACAATGGTTGGATTAGTCAGCAGCGAGGTTTGGTTGTTTAGTTTAATATAATTTTTAATAGTGAATAATAAAAGTTAGTTTACAATAATATTTTTGCCTTCTACAGTAAATTTTATGTTACTTAATTCCAAAATTTGCAACACTTCCGATAACTGTGCCTTCCTGCTGATCTTTCCTTCAAACCGTCGCACAGGTATTTTTCCGGCATAAATAATTTTGACATCGTACCATCGTTCTATCTGTCGTAAAATAGAAGAGATGTCAGCACTTTTAAATTGAAATAATCCATTTTTCCAGGCTACCACATCATTCATATCCGCATTTAATATTTTTATTTGTTCCTCTTTTTTATTTAGTATCGCTTGTTGCCCCGGCTTTAGCAAATCTTTTAAAACTCCTTTTGTTACTTTAACACTTCCCTCAAGTAGGCTAGTTACAATATCATTTTCCTCAGTATAGCCATTTACATTAAAATGCGTCCCTAACACTTTTACCTGCATTCCCCCAACTTTTACCATAAAAGGCTTTTCTTTGTTTTTGGACACTTCGAAATACGCTTCCCCTGTGAGTTCAACCTCGCGTTGACTGCCAATAAATGTAGCAGGAAAACGAAGCGAGGACTCGGCATTTAACCAAACCTTGCTGCCATCTGCTAATATCAATTGGTACTGGCTTCCTCTCGCCGTTGTCAACTTATTATGCATAACAGGTACATTGATCCCGGAAGAAGCATTTGCGTTATACACCAGTGATCCATCCTTTTTATGTATATTGGTATTTCCCTGTTTCGCAACAGTTCCGTTTTGCATGTTCTCTAAAGAGATAATACTGCCATTGGCAATTGTAAGGGATGCCTTTACACCTCCTGGTAAGACTTGCATTGGCTTTTTAGCAACTAATGTATCTTCAGAATACAACTTTTTTTCAGTGAACCAGTAAGTTGCGACTGCCAGTAAAAGAATTATAGCTGCTGCAGCTATGCGCATCGCATGAATGAAAATTACTTTTTCCTTTTTAACAGGTACTGCAAGACCTTTTTCTACTTCCAGAATATTTTTAAAAATAGAGTCGGCTACATCATCCGGCATCTGCAAATCAGAGTCTGTATTTTCTACAACCTGATCTATCAGTATTTTCACAATGGCCTCATTTTCCGGTTCTGCAAGTAATCGCATCAATTCTTCCTCTTCCTGCGAACTGCATTTTTGATTTATATAGCATTCAAACAAATATTCTAAACGGGATACTGACATACAATAACTAATATTACAAATAGCTTCAACAGCTTCTCTGTATATAAGAGTAGCCCCAGATAGTTTTGGGTGAGTGGGAATAAAGATTTATTTTATTATTCGTGAAAATGGCAAAACAGGCAGATAATTATACCAAGGTGAATATCTGAGTGAAGAATACAATAAGCGCGAATACTTCTCATGCTTTGTGCCAGATGAGACTTGATAGTTTCGGGATCAATTTTCAGCAAGTTAGCCACTTCGTCGCGTTTCAATCCCTGCTCTTTCATTAGTTTATAGACTTTTTGTTGCTGCGCAGGCAAACGGTTAATGGCTTTTTGCAACAATAAGTCGTATTCCTTTTCCAAAATACCATTCTCTGTATCGTTGTGCATCAGCAATTGGTCTTTATTAGTAAGTATGGTGGTTTTATAATAACGGGAATTTTGCTTTAATACCTTATAGACATTGTTTCTTGTTACAACAAACAGGTACGCCCCAAAATTTTTTATATCCATTAAATCAGCCCTCTTCAACCATATTATTAAAAACACATCCTGTACAATTTCCTCAGCTGTTGTGGCAGAACCGGTAATCTTGAAAGCAATGGTGTATATCCTGTTACTATAATATTTAAAAAGTACAGCAAAAGCCGTCTCATCTCCTTCCGCTATAAGAGACAGTAATTCTGTTTCATTATTTAGAGCATGAGCTGACAAGGAATAACCGAGCATTTTTGGTAAAAATCGAAGTTAGCATTGTGACTATACAATGTTACAAAAAATTTAATAATTATCCATAGCACATAGCTAATACATTTTAGGCTTCTGTTTGGAATATCAGTTAATTAACCTTAAAGCTTTTTAGCAATATCCAAAGGAGCAACGCTATAAATAAACAGGAAAAGAGGTAAAGGTATCAGTCGCAGAAAACTGTCCTAATTTCTCCTATAGGTAAAGAAAGTGGGTGAAGCTCTAAGGAGTATAAACATGCAATAAGTTAAGACAGAAAACTATTCCTATTATTTAAATAATAATACTATAGGATTTATAGATAATAAAATTATTAGAGACTTTAAACGAAAAATCGGTAGCGTCTCACTTTGAAATTTATTTTAAAGTGAGACACTCCCGAAAAATGCATAGGCTTTAAAAAACTACAAATTTTTAAAGCGATTCCTCATGTTGAGTTATATCTAATCCCATTTCTTCTTCCGCGTTAGTTACACGCATAGGATGAATTATATCTACTACTTTAAACAATATAAAACCCATAATAGTAGCAAAAGCAACTACTATAAGACATCCCAATACCTGGTTCAGGAAAAAATCTGTTCCACCATACATTAATCCATTATTACCAGCAGCATTTATTTTTTTGTTAGCAAATACACCAGTTAGTATCATACCTACGATACCGCCAATGCCATGACACGGAAAAACATCTAAAGTATCATCAATTGTAGTTTTACCTTTCCAGTGAACTGCCAGGTTAGAGCAAATAGCAGCTATAAAGCCAATAAAGAAACTTTGAGGTACTCCTACAAAACCGGCTGCGGGTGTAATAGCTACAAGGCCAACTACAGCACCAATACAAAAACCGAGAGCAGATGGTTTTCTGCCGCGCAGTGCATCAAAAAATATCCAGAAAGACCAGCAACAGCAGACGCAGTATTTGTTGTAGCAAAAGCACTAACAGCCAGGCTATTGGCGGCTAAAGCAGAACCTGCATTGAATCCAAACCAACCAAACCATAATAATCCTGTTCCTAATAATACGTAAGGTACACGCGCGGGTTTCGTTTCTTCTCTTTTTAAATGAACTGCGCGTCTTTTCAATACAATAGCTCCTGCTAAAGCAGCACAACCTGCCGAAATATGAACCACCGTGCCTCCGGCAAAATCTAATACGCCCATTTTAAACAAAATACCATCAGGATGCCAGGTCCAATGAGCCAAAGGACAATAAATGAAAATACTGAAAAGCACCATAAATAAAACATAAGAAGTAAATCTTATACGCTCTGCAGTTGCCCCTACTACTAATGCGGGAGTAATAATGGCAAACTTCATTTGAAACAAGGCGAATAATAATAAAGGAATAGTAGGGCCAAGGCTCCAGGGAGCATGAGAATTGATTCCTTTCATAAAGAAAAACTCAGAAGGATCTCCAATAAATCCGTTTATAGATTTACCAAAGGCAAGGCTAAAACCAAATACCACCCACAGAGCACTGATAAGTCCGGTAGCAATAAAACTTTGCAACATAGTAGATATTACATTTTTTTTACTTACCATACCTCCGTAAAAGAAGGCCAGGCCCGGTGTCATAAGTAATACCAGTGCAGAGGCAATTAAAAGCCAGGAAATGTCAGCAAAGTTGTACGTAGCACTTCCATCAAAGTCTGCAGCCAGGGGTATAAAAATGGATAATATAGCAAAGATTGTCAGCAAAATAAATGGAACGGAATTAAGACCTTTTTTCATGGGACGAAAATCAGCCTTATCAGTTGGCTCGACTTTAGTTTCTACATAAGCAGGTGGATTAACAGGCTCTAGCATTTTTATAAATTTTTAAGGAAGGTTAAGTATTTAAATATCTCTATTTGAACCATGAGCTTATTACTTGCCAATTTATTAAAAACTATAAACAGCAGCTAAAATGGCTGAAGCTGTACTTTTTGTAAAATCACCGTTGTTTTTACTAAAAATATTTTCAGATGCATTATCTAATCTAATCTCAGGGATAATGGTAAGATTACTAACTTTAAAATTTGCTGAAAGAGTAGTTTCAAAAACTTTGCTGTTAACAGCTACCACATTTTTTTTATCATTAAAATATTCGGTACGCAAGGTTAAGCCAAAATACGAAGTCGGATCAACGTTAAAATACAAGGCAGATCCCCACCAGCTATCCCCACTTTTTCCGGAAGGTTTTTGAGATTGAACTGTACCATTATAACCAATACTGAATTTATCACTAACGGCACCTGTTATTACTATATCCCCCTGATTTAATGAAACTCCGGGAGCCGGCTTACCTCCCTGATAGTTTACATACAGCTTAACTTTACTGTCGCTGGTTGCCGTACTAAACTGGGCTATTGCAAATTTAGAAGATGAAGTGGTGGTTGAAAAGTCTGTAGGATTAGCTATCCCCACCATCATAGCGCTTTTTCCTCCTAGTGAGATGTCTGCTTTCAAACCTGTGTGAAAGAAGGGCCCTTTAGAAAACATATAAGACATGCTGTAATTCCGGTTCAAATAAGCATCTACTAATTCGTAACCGACGTGGGTTGCCCATTTACCCATGGTAAATTTCAATTTATCTGATACAGAATAGCTCAGGTACAATTGCTTAACATTAGACAAAGAAAATCCATTACTGCCCGCCTTATCATTATACGAAAAATCTTCTGCCCTTTTACCAAAACCTAAATCTGCGGTAATTGCTGCTTTACCAAAAGAATGTTCTGCTTTTAAGGAGGCCATACCGAGTTCGAAAGAATTCTGAGAATTGGTAAAGCTTGTAAGATTGTTGTAAGAAGGTGGTGTTGGATTGTTGAAATTATACCGGTAATACATATCTGCCGAACCGGACAATTTGAAGGCAGGAGTCGACTTTGTAGAATCCTGGGAGTAGCCAGCGAAAAAAGAACTAATAGCAAAGCCTGTTGACAAAAATCTTTGTAACATTGTATTTTGGTTTAGGTAATTAATGAAGAGTACGGCTTTTAAGCTTTTGCCGAAGCTTATATCAAAGCCGTACCTTTTTTTATAATTTATATAATGTCTGTGAAATTTATTTTATTCTTCGATTAATTCTTCTTTCAGTTTTCCATTGTTATGAATTAATAAGGTTCCCTGCATATATTTCTCATTGTGCTGGCTTGCATCCAGCCCAAGTTCTTCATCTTCTGAACTTACACGCATTGGAAGAATATAGTTGATAAACTTAAATATTGCATAAGAAGCAACAAAGCTATATGTGACGACAATTATGAGCGCTTTGAGTTGAGTAAACAGGAAAGAAGCATTGCCATACAACAAGCCATCTGCGCCTGCACTGTTGACAGTTTTAGTTGCAAAAACGCCGGTCATAATCATTCCAGCCATTCCACCAAGTCCGTGACATGGAAACACATCGAGGGTATCATCTAATCTTGATTTTTGCTTGTAGTAAATGGCGATATTAGAAATAATAGCAGCTACAAAACCTATAAATATACTTTGAGGTATGGCAACATAACCGGCTGCAGGAGTAATTGCGACCAAACCTACAACTGCGCCTATGCAAAAACCTAAAACGGAAGGTTTTTTTCCACGGACAGCATCAAAAAACATCCACGATAAACCTGCTGATGCTGCAGCGGTATTAGTTGTGGCAAAAGCAGAAACTGAAAGTGCATTTGCGCCTAAGGCAGAACCTGCATTGAAGCCAAACCATCCAAACCACAACAATCCTGTTCCGATTAAAACATAAGGAATATTAGCAGGCGGAATTTCTTTGTTGTCAAGATGCACTTGTCTGCGTTTTAAAACCAGTGCACCTGCCAGGGCGGCACAACCAGCCGAGATGTGTACTACAGTTCCTCCTGCGAAATCAAGTACTCCCATTTTAAATAAAAAACCTTCAGGGTGCCACGTCCAGTGAGCTATAGGGGCATAAACCAACAGGCTAAAAAGAACAATAAATAAAATATAAGAAGTAAATTTAATTCTTTCTGCGACAGCTCCTACCACCAGGCCGGGAGTTATAATTGCAAACATTAGTTGAAACAAAGAAAATAATAATAACGGAATTGTAGGTGCTAAACTCCATGGTGCACCAGAAACTACACCTTTGAAGAAAAGGTGGGTAAAAGGATTTCCAATAAAACCGCCAATAGAGTCCCCAAAGCAAAGACTAAATCCAACAACTACCCATAAAACACTAACTACCCCCGCAGCCGCTACGCTTTTTATCATTGTAGACAACACATTTTTTCTATGTACCATTCCCCCATAAAAGAAGGCTAAACCAGGAGTCATTAAAAACACAAATGCAGTAGCAACAATTATCCAGGTAATATCAGCAGCATTATATTTTCCTGCATCAACGAAACCGGGCACAGAAGGAATAAAAATCGCTGCAATTGCAATGGCAGATAATAACAAAAACGGAATTACTTTCTTCGTAGCTAATGTTTTCATCATAAGAATTATTATATTAAACGATAAAAAAAATACTTTTTTTACTAAATTAATACAAATATTATGAAGAAGTAACCAATTAAAACTATTTTTTATTTAAAAATATCACATATTTTTAAAATTAATGAGTAAATTAAAAGAGCATCTGGTATTTTTAGTATAAAAAAAAGAGCTGCTCACGCAGCTCTTTTTAAAATTTTTCGTAATCCTTTTTATGCATGTGCCCCAGCTAAATATTCATCTGCTTTAGCAGCGCATTGTCTTCCTTCATTTATAGCCCAAACAACCAATGACTGTCCGCGACGCATATCTCCGGCAGAAAAAACTTTATGTATATTTGTCTGGTATAATTTATCATTAGCTTTTACATTGCCTCTTTCATCAAGTTCAACTCCCAACTCGTTAAGTAAATTATGCTGCGGATGCAAAAAACCCATTGCAAGCAGTGCAACTTCACAGGCAATTTCACGTTCGCTTCCCGGTACTTCGACAAATTGAGCTGGTCTTCCATCTGCTGTAAGTTTCCACTCGAGATCTACTATTTTTAAGGCTTTTAGATTTCCATTTTCATCTCCGATAAATTCTTTTGTAGATACCGCCCATTTACGCTCTGCTCCTTCTTCGTGAGAGGAGGTGGTTTTTAAAACCATGGGATAGGTTGGCCATGGCATATAGGCATCCCGTGTTTCAGGAGGTTTCGGTAATAATTCAAATTGAGTCACTGAAAGAGCGCCCTGACGGTTAGAAGTGCCTACACAGTCACTGCCCGTATCTCCGCCGCCAATCACAACAACATTTTTTCCTGTCGCTATAAAATCATTTTCTACTGTTTTATTGCTTACCTTTTTGTTTTGAAGTTTTAAAAAATCCATAGCAAAAGCTACCCCCAGGAGGCCTCTGCCAGGAATTTTTAAATCTCTTGGAATAGTAGAGCCACCCGCTAATACAATTGCATCGTTCGTTCTTAAAAGGTCATTTATACTAAGGTTTACACCTACTTCTGTGTTGCATTTGAACATTACACCTTCTTCCTCCATCAATTTTATACGTCTGTCTACAACCCATTTTTCAAGCTTAAAATCAGGAATGCCATAACGTAATAATCCTCCGGGAGCATCATCTCTTTCAAATACGGTAACAGTATGGCCAGCATAATTTAATTGAGCTGCTGCTGCCATACCCGCCGGACCTGAGCCAACAACGGCTACTTTTTTCCCCGTTCTTAAAATGCCTTTAAATGGTTGTACATATCCCTTTTGAAAAGCAATTTCAATTACGTGCTTTTCAATTTCTTCAATTGTTACTGCCGGTTGGTTTATACCCAATACACATGAACTCTCACATGGAGCAGGACAAATTCTTCCGGTAAACTCAGGGAAATTATTAGTAGCAGAAAGTATTTCATAAGCCTCTTTCCAGTTTCTGCGAAATATTGCATCGTTGAAATCGGGAATAAGATTGCCTACAGGGCAACCATTATGACAGAATGGAATACCGCAATCCATGCAACGAGCTGCCTGGTGATTGAGCTTCTCCTCCTCATAAAGATGTACAAATTCATTAAAATCATGTATCCTTTCTTCTACGGGTCTTTTCTTTGGAAGCTCTCTTGTAAATTCTAAAAAACCTGTTGGCTTTCCCATATTCTTATTTTACTAATATTATTTTTTTGAAACAAACCTTTTATCTCTTATCAGCTTTTCCTGCGTCGCACTCTTGTGCAGTTTAACTTTATTGAACCTGACAAAGCGGATATAATGTATTGAGGTATAACAATCTTAAATCGTCTAATTCCTGATGCCCTTGCAGTAAGTAACCCTGTAATAATCCCTGTATTAATTCGATACAGGGAAGGACAGACACAACGATGTTAATTATAAATAACAGCTTATTTAAAAATTATTATTCTCAATTTTTACAACTTGTTTATGTCTTGCGTCTGCAAGAGCCTTTTTATATTCCTGAGGAAATACTTTAATAAAGTTTTTTAATTGATTTTCAAAATCATCCAACACAAATTTGGCGACACTGCTGTTTGTGTAGCGGTAGTGAGTTTCAATCATTTCTCTAAGTTCAGTTGTATCTTCTTCTTGTACAGGATCAAGGTCGACCATCTCTTTATTGCAAAGGGTAAAAAATGATCCCTTTACGTCGTAGACGTAAGCAATACCTCCACTCATACCTGCAGCAAAATTTCTTCCTGTATCACCTAACACAACTACACGTCCTCCGGTCATATATTCACATCCGTGATCACCTACACCCTCTACTACTGCATTAACTCCGGAGTTGCGAACACCAAAACGTTCCCCTGCTTTACCCCTGATATAAGCTGAGCCGGCAGTTGCACCATAAAATGCCACGTTGCCGATTATAATATTGTCTTCAGGTACAAAGGTTGCCTGCTTCGATGGATATACAATCAGTTTAGCACCTGATAATCCTTTTCCAAAATGGTCATTTGCATCACCTTCCAGTTCAAGAGTTACCCCATTTGTATTAAATGCAGCGAAGCTCTGGCCTGCCGTACCGGTAAATTTAAAATGAATGCTATCTTCCGGTAAACCTTTTGCCTTGAATCGTTTTGATATTTCATTCGAAACAATAGTGCCTGCAGTTCTGTCTGTATTTCTTATTTTAAAGGAACCAAAAACTTTTTCGCTATTTAGCAGAGCCGGTTGCGCTACTTCTAATAATTTCCAGTCAAGCACATTTTCAAGACCGTGGTCCTGCTCTTCCTGTTTGTATAGGCCGGTTTCTTCACTGGCAGGTTCTTTATATAAGATTTTAGATAAATCGAGCTTTCCATATTTCCAATGATTTACATCAGTTTTCGCCTCGAGGCAATCTGATTGGCCCACCATTTCTTCAATAGTCCTGAAACCAAGTTCTGCCATTACTTCTCTTAATTCCTGTGTAATGAACTTGAAGAAATTTATTACATGTTCTGCCTCACCCGTAAAACGTTTTCTCAGTTCAGGATCCTGTGTAGCCACTCCTACAGGGCAGGTATTTAGATGACATTTACGCATCATAATACATCCTTCAACAATAAGTGCTGCTGTTGCAACACCCCATTCTTCTGCACCCAATAAAGTTGCAACTGCTATATCTCTTCCGGTTTTTAACTGTCCGTCTGTTTGTACAACTACCCTGCTGCGTAATTTATTCTTTACTAAAGTTTGATGTGTTTCGGCTAATCCTAATTCCCATGGTAGTCCGGCGTGTTTTATTGATGTGACAGGCGAAGCGCCTGTGCCTCCATCATGGCCTGAGATTAATATAGAGTCTGCTTTAGCCTTAGCAACACCCGCAGCTATAGTGCCAACGCCTGCCTTTGATACCAGTTTTACACTTATTCTTGCATCCCGGTTAGCATTTTTCAAATCAAAAATCAACTGAGCTAAATCTTCTATGGAATATATGTCATGATGGGGAGGGGGAGAAATCAAACCAACACCTGGTGTAGCGTGACGAACTCTTCCGATCCAGTCGTCTACTTTATGTCCTGGTAATTGTCCGCCTTCTCCAGGCTTGGCACCCTGAGCCATTTTTATTTGCAGTTCCTCAGCCATGGTAAGGTAATAGCTGGTTACGCCAAACCTTGCAGAAGCTACCTGTTTGATAGCTGATTTCATGGAATCCCCGTTGGGAAGAGTTTCATATCTCATTTCATCTTCACCTCCTTCGCCTGTATTACTTTTACCGCCTAAACGGTTCATTGCAATGGCTAAAGTGGAATGAGCTTCATGGGAAATTGAACCAAAACTCATTGCTCCCGTAGCAAATCTCTTATAAATGTTTTCTGCTGGTTCTACTTCATTAATAGAGATGGAGGGGCGGTTAGGTTTAAACTGAAATAAGCTTCTTAATGTGCAGGCTTTTTCACTTTGATCATTTACATGCTTAGAATATTTTTTAAAAGTATTGTAGTCGTTCATTTTTGTTGAATATTGCAACAGATGAACAGTTTGTGGGTTAAAAAGATGAAATTCACCGTTTTTTCGCCATTCATATACTCCGCCTTCTGCTAACCTTTCAAAAGGCTGACTTTTCTTTTTAAATGCTACATGATGTTTAGCTAAAGCTTCTTTTGCTATTTCATCTAAGCCAATTCCTTCAATACGTGATGGTGCGCCTGTAAAATATGTATCAACGACTGATTTATTGATACCAATTATTTCAAATATTTGTGCCCCCTGGTATGATTGTAATGTTGATATCCCCATTTTTGAGAAAACTTTCAACAAACCATCATTAACAGCTTTAATGTAATTTTTACTTAATTGTTTATCATCGAGGTCAGTTTTAATTTTACCTCTGTTATTAATATCATGAATAGTTGCAAATGCGAGGTAGGGGTTAATGGCAGTAGCCCCAAAGCCAATTAAGCAGGCAAAGTGATGAACTTCCCAAATATCACCTGCTTCTACTACAATACCTACCTGTCCCCGGCAACCTTTGCGTATGAGAAAATGATGAACAGCAGATATGGCAAGCAAAGATGGAATGGAAGCATGACCAGAGTCAATCGCCCTGTCGGACAATATAAGTAATTTATAGCCGTCCTGAACAGCATCAAAGGCATATCTGCATAGCCTGTCAAGCCCTTTTTGTAGAGAACCGGGTTTACCATCTGCTCTGAAGTAAGTTTGTAAAGTTTTTCCATGAAACATGCCTGTATCAATACTCCGGATCTTTTCAAGTTGGTGATTAGTCAATATTGGCTGATCTAATGCAACACTATGGCATGCAAGGGGATCTTCTATCAGAATATTACCGTTGCTGCCTGCAAATGTGGCGAGAGACATTACTAACTTTTCCCTGATTGGGTCAATAGGCGGGTTTGTTACCTGTGCAAACAATTGTTTAAAGTAGCTGCTCAGATGTTGCGGACGGTCACTTAATATAGCTAACGGCACATCAGTTCCCATTGAACCTATAGGCTCTTTCCCATCTAAAGCCATAGGTGCAATAGTGGTTTCGACATCTTCAGTAGAATAACCAAAACTTTTCTGGTATTTAAAAATTTGGTCATGTTCAAGATTAGTAAATAAAACCCGTGGTTCGGCTAATTCTTCAAGCCTTATCTTATATTTATTCAACCATTCACTATATGGCTTTTGCAGACAAATATTTTTTTTCAATTCATCATCACTGATAATTTTTCCATTTTCAAGATCTACTACAAACATTTTACCCGGTTGTAAACGTCCTTTCTCTTTTACCATTGCAGGATCAACAGGAAGAACCCCGGTTTCAGAAGCCATAATTACCCTATCATCATGAGTAACAACATATCGAGAAGGACGTAACCCGTTTCTGTCAAGTGTAGCTCCTATCATTTTACCGTCTGTAAAAGAAATGGATGCCGGGCCATCCCAGGGAGCCATAAAACTTGCATGAAATTCATAAAAAGCCTTTTTTACAGGATCCATCAGTTCATTACCATCCCATGCTTCAGGTATCAGCATCATCATAATATGGGGAAGAGAACGGCCGGTTAGAGCGAGCAGTTCAATAACATTATCCAGGCAGGCGGAGTCTGATTGGCCCGAAGTTATAACCGGCAATATCATTTCCATTTCTTCATGAGTAAAATAAGGAGAGGTAAATCCCCTTTCAGAAGTTTTCAACCAGTTAAGATTTCCTTGCAAAGTATTTATTTCACCATTATGGGCCATGTACCTAAAGGGTTGTGCAAGTTTCCATGAAGGGAAAGTGTTGGTAGCAAATCTGGCATGGACTAATGCAAAAGCAGAAACAATTCTTGGGTCACCCAAATCAGGAAAATAATGTCTTAATTGAGAACTTGTTAATTGTCCTTTATAAATAACGGTTTTATAGGAAAGAGAAGCTATATAAAACCCTATCTCATCTTTCCTGACAGAATTATTTATTGTATGGCTTGCATAATTACGCAACACGAACAACTTTCTTTCAAACTCTTCAGGATTAGAAATATAATCCGGAGAGGCAATAAATACCTGTTCCATTTCCGGCTCTACTGATAAGGCAGACTGCCCGATTCCATTTTGGTTTACAGGCACTCTCCGGTAATGCAAAATTTCAAGTCCCAATTTTTCTGCAGACCTGTTAAAAATGTTTCTGCATTCTTCTCTTAATGGTACATCGCGGGGAAAGAAAATGACACCTGCAGCATATTTTCCAAAAGAAGGTAAATGAACACCATTTTTTATACATTCATCAAAAAAGAACTCATGAGGTGTCTGAATTGTTATGCCTGCACCATCTCCGGTATTATTTTCACATCCGCAAGCACCCCGGTGCTCCATATTCTCCAATACAGTCAACGCATCCGAAACAGTTTGGTGAGATTTATTATTTTTTATGTTAGCAACAAAACCGATTCCACAAGAATCATGTTCATATGCCTGCGTATATAATCCAGTACCTGTCATAGGTCGAAAAGGTTTAAAAATATAAATAATACTTGCTAAAGTACACTACTTAAAGTACTTTAAGTATAAATGATGGCAGGCAATCGTTCTAAAAAAATAGTATTTGACGGGATAATTGAACTTTTCTTTGCAGAGGCAGTAAATACTACTATTACTTTCTCTGATACATTATACAAAAACCCTATTCTACCAAATTTAAATTTCAAAGTGTCAGAAAAACCGATAATGTTGATCTGGTTTTACAGTTATTAAAATTAATAAAACTTAATGAAAGGCTTTCTGGCATTGCATTTCAATCAAAATAAATTACGATGTCCAACTCTCCTAAAGATGTTAATTATGCAGTCAACCCGAAGAATTCGTATCAAATTTAAAGGGGAGAAAGATATAAACAGGTTTGTAAAAAGAAAGCTAAAAAACCTTAAAAGGGAGAATAATTTTAAAACAATATTTAAGTCAGTAAAAAGTTAAGGCTTCTGCTGGTATAATATGACTTGCTAAAGACATTTATACTATTAATTCGATGCAGCAATACATTATTTTTGCTTTGCAATGTTAAAACCGACAGACATATTAAAAGTTGCTAATCAAATTACCATTGATGCCAATATAGATTTGCTTTATCAAAGGGAACAAAACATTCCGGGATCAATTGAATATTCGATTAAGCGTTATTACGCTCACCATCCTATTGCTTTAGAAGATACAGGTATGATGGTATATCACTATCATGTCAACCAACCTCAAAAAAACTATCTTGAACTCAGGTATTGCTGCACCGGTAACCGATATTGTGAAGAAAAAAGCTGTGCAAAATGCAGTGAGTTACCCACAGATCAACGTAAGAGGAAAATACATACTGCAGATGTTTTTACCTTCCATTTCACGCATACATTTCTCAATCAATTCACTCATAATATTAAACTCAGTAATCGTAAAGATGAAGTGTTAGCCTTTAAACATTCTTCGTCTTTTACTAAAATATTTCCTGTTTGTAACCGAAAGAGGACTTTATTAGACTCATTACTCACCCATAGCTATAATGGCAGTTTGGAAAATATATTTGTAAATGCAAAAATTCATGAGCTGTTATTGTATAGCCTTGAATGCCTGGTGGATGAAAAAGAAGAAGGTTTTTCGTGCAAGTTTCTTGCTAATGACCTTGACAAAGCAAAGATTTTGAATGCAAGGGAAGTATTGTTGCAACATATTGGCGACCCTATTACTATTAAAGAATTAAGCCGGAAAGTAGCTATTAATGAGTGCTATTTAAAGAAAGGGTTTAAGGAGATTTTCGGTACAACTATTTTTGATTTTTACCAGCAGCAACGCATGGAACATGCAAAGTATTTATTGTATGAAAAAGGCCTAAGTGTAACTGATGTTTCTGCCATATTGGGTTATTCTTCTATTTCCCACTTTTCTACTGCTTTTAAAAAGCATACTGGTTTGAAGCCTTGTGAGTTGCTAAGTAGTCCCCATATGTGAGGGCAAATAATAATTTAAGAACTTTTACTTATCAAGAAAAACTTTGAGAAAAGCAAACATACCACCTAAAGTTGTAAGTATTGAACCAATCCAGAAAATGAACATTCATTTAATCATGTCTGCTTTTACTTCTGAAATTTTCAGGTCTAATTTTGTGATGTCTTCTTTGGTAGACAAGGTTAATTTTGCGATGTCTTCTTTGGTTGCAAGTACGTTTAAATTTGCTTCGTTATTTTCTTTTAATTTTGAATCTACAAAGCTAACCAATGCTTCAGCTTCTTTCTCTCCCAGCTTTTCTTTTAATATTTGAAATAATTGTATGCCAGTAGTTGTAATAACCATGCATGCAAATTAAGCAAAAATGTAATGAAACTTTTCTATACCATTTTAAAATTACCTCATTTCCTCCAGACTTTCTTTAGCAGCCTTAATCGTTTCATCTAAATCCTGATAAGAAAGAGTATTATTTAAAAACCAGCTTTCAAATGGAGAAGGTGGTAAATAAATGCCTTTATCGAGCATAGCATGAAAGAATTGATTGAACAGCTTATTATTAGCTGAAGCGGCACTTGCAAAATCTGTTACGGGGTGATTGCTGAAGTGAATACTAATCATAGAGCCATACTGATTAATTACATAAGGTTGTCCCCATGCTTTTAAAACTTCATGTAATCCATTTTTCAGGTAACCAGTTTTTTCATCTAATTCTGTATAAATTAATGGATTTTCTTTTAAAGTTTTTAAAGTGGTATAACCTGCTATCATGGCGATAGGATTTCCGCTTAATGTGCCTGCCTGATAGACATTTCCAAGCGGTGCAATGTGCTCCATTATTTCACGCCTTCCACCAAAAGCACCAACAGGCATGCCACCGCCTATTACTTTTCCATAAGTAATAAGGTCTGCTTTAATACCTAACTTTTCCTGCGCTCCTCCGGGAGCTAATCTAAAGCCGGTCATTACTTCATCCATTATAAAAACAATTCCTTCCTCATCACATAACTGTCTTATTCCCTCTAAAAATCCTGGTTGCGGCAAAATGCAACCCATATTTCCTGCTACAGGTTCGAGAATAATTGCAGCTATTTCGCCTTTATTCTCAGCAACTAAATCCTTTACCTGTTGAAGATTATTATATGAAGCAACCAATGTATCAGCAGCAACACCAACTGTTATTCCCGGTACCTGTTGAATGCCGAAAGTTGCCATACCGCTTCCTGCCTTTACCAAAAAGCTATCTGCATGACCATGATAGTGTCCTTCAAATTTTATTACTTTATTTCTTCCGGTATATCCCCGTGCCAAACGTAGAGCACTCATACAAGCTTCCGTACCGCTGCTAACCATTCTTACCAGGTCAACATTTGGCACCATGCTTATAATTAGCTCTGCCATTTCAATTTCCAACTCTGTCGGAGCTCCATAAGAGGTGGAGTAAACAGCATGTTCCTGTATTGCCTTAACGACCGGTTCATAAGCATGACCTAATATCATTGGTCCCCATGAAGCGATGTAATCTATATACCTGTTTCCGTCTGCATCATATAAGTATGCGCCTTTTGCTTTTTCTATAAATATTGGTGTTCCGCCCACACTTTTGAATGCTCTCACCGGAGAGTTGACTCCGCCAGGAATACTTTGTTGTGCACGTTTGAATAGTTGCTTGCTTTTTTCTATCATGGTTTGTTTTTTGCCACAAAGGCTCAAAGACGCAAAGTAACACAAAGTTATCTTAGCGAATCTTTGAGCCTCTTAGTCTTAGTGGCTAAGAGTTTATCAGCCGGGCAGCATCCTTTGCAAAATAGGTAGCTATCAAATCTGCACCTGCTCTTTTAAAAGCAGTCAATGTCTCAATAATGGCTTTTTCTTCGTTTATCCAGCCCATTTTGGCGGCTGCTTTTATCATTGCATATTCACCGCTGATATTATAGACACTAACCGGTACATCAACTGCATTTTTTACTTCGCGAACAATATCAAGATAAGGAAGTCCGGGCTTCACCATGACAATATCTGCACCTTCTTCAATATCCATTAATGTTTCTCTGATGGCTTCTGTCCGGTTTGCATAATCCATCTGGTAAGTTTTCTTGTCGCCAAAACCGGGAGCGCTGTCAAGAGCGTCTCTGAATGGACCATAAAAACAGGAAGCATATTTAGCGCTGTATGCCATTATGCCAACTTTGGTAAAACCATTTTGTTCCAGTCCTTCACGGATAGCTCCGATTCGTCCATCCATCATATCGCTGGGAGCTACCATATCTACACCTGCGTCTGCATGGCTTACACTCATTTTTACCAAAGCTTCAACTGTCGGGTCATTCACTATTTCTCCGTTCTCAACAATACCATCATGACCATAAGAGGAGTAGGGGTCTAAAGCCACATCTGTCATTACATACATTTCCGGAACGGCATTCTTGATTGCTCTTATGCTTCTTTGCATAAGCCCATCTTTATTCCACGCTTCTTTACCGGTATTGTCTTTTAATTCATCTTTACATTTAATAAACAGCAAAACACTTTTAATGCCCAGGCTCCAAAGCTCTTTTACTTCTTTAACCGTAAGATTGAGACTTCTGCGGAAATAATTTGGCATAGAAGCTATTTCTGTTTCTACATTCTCTCCTTCATCTATGAATAAGGGAACTATAAAATCATTTGGAGTAAGTGTAGTCTCTGCAACCAATGAACGAATTGCAGGTGTTGTTCTTAATATTCTGTTTCTTCTTTGTAAATACATAAAACCCTCCTAAATCCTCCCTAAAGGGAGGACTTTTTAATAATCGTTGTTATTAAATACTTGTTCTTCTTTCCCTTTAGGGGTTGGGGTTAACCACTCTACCGGATGCAGGCAAGCTTGCAATAATTTATCTTCTTCACTCCCGGATTGCGGTTGATAATTGTATTCAAACCGTACAGTAGGTGGTAAACTCATTAAAATGCTTTCGATTCTTCCATTTGTTTTTAAACCAAATAATGTTCCTTTGTCATGCACCAGGTTAAACTCTGCATATCGGCCGCGGCGTATTTCCTGCCAATATTTGTGCTGAGTATCGAAAAGAGCTTTTTTTCTTTTTTCTACAACAGGAATATAAGAGTCAATAAATGCATACCCACATGCCCTTGCGAGGTTCATCCAAAAGTTTACGTCTTTATCTTCAGTTGATCTTTTATAATCATAGAAAATTCCGCCAATGCCCCTGCGCTCTTTGTTGCGATGCCAGTTAACGAAATAGTTGTCACATTCCTCTTTAAACTTTTTATAGAATGATTTATCAAAATTGTCACAAGCCTCTTTGTATGTTTGATGAAAATGTATAGCATCTTCTTCAAATAAATAATAAGGCGTTAGGTCTGTGCCCCCGCCAAACCATCTGTCAATTACTTCCTGTTTTTCATTATACAATTCAAACATACGGTAGTTGGCATGAACGGTAGGGACAAACGGATTGTATGGATGAATAACTAGTGATAAGCCACATGCAAACCATCCTGCACCATCAATCTTCAATTGTGTTCGCATCGCATCGGTTACATCTCCGTAGACAACAGAGGTATTTACTCCACCTTTCTCAAACACATCTCCATTTGAAATTACACGCGTTTTTCCACCTCCGCCTTCCGGTCGCTCCCAGGCATCTTCTGCAAACTTTGCTTTGCCATCAGATTTTTCTAGGGCATTACAAATATCATTTTGAAGCTGAAGTATAAATTCTATCCACGTTTCTTTAATCTGCATATTCTTTTTTTTGAACCACAAAGACACAAGGAACACAAAGAAGCTCAAAGATTTTTCATCAATATCCAACTAATCCCAAAAATCCAACTAATCCCGGTTCAGACAATCCTTTCAATCCCTTAAATGTGGTTCTTAACTGCCTCCACAAATGCCTTCGCATGGTCAACAGGAACGTTAGGCGTTATGCCATGTCCCAGATTAGCAATGTATTGTTGCGTACCAAATCCGTCTATCATTTCTTTTACTGCTTTTTCAATTTCAGGAATCGGGGCAAGAAGTTTTGCCGGGTCAAAATTTCCTTGAAGGGTGATGCGATTACCTGTAAATTTTCTTGCCAGTTCAGGCTCAATACACCAATCTAAACCTAAACCTGAGGCGCTTGTTTTACTTAAATCTTCTAACGCATGCCATGTTCCTTTAGGAAAAAGTATTACAGGAGCATCATCTTTTAAAGCATCGGCAATCTGAATAAGATAAGGCTGTGCAAGTAATTTAAAATCAGCCGGACCTAATGAACCCGCCCAACTGTCAAATACCTGTACAACATCTGCACCTGCTTTTACCTGTGCTTTTAAGTAATTTATAGTTATATCTGTAATCTTTTTAAGCAACTGATGAGCGAGGTCAGGTTGGGTATAAGCAAATTCTTTCGCCTTATCCCATGTCTTGCTGCCTTTTCCTTCAACCATATAGCATAAAATAGTCCAGGGAGCACCAGCAAAACCAATTAATGGAACACGTCCATTCAATTCTTTTTTGGTAAGTGATAATGCATCTGTCACGTATTGCAAACTTTCTTCCACTCCATCTGTTAGTAAATTATCAATATCATGCTGTGTTCTTATCACACCAGGTAATGATGGTCCTTTACCTTCTTCCATCAATACTTCCAAACCCATTGCCTGGGGAATAACCAATATATCAGAAAAGATAATCGCAGCATCAACACCTACCTGATAAACAGGTTGAAGTGTTATCTCTGTTGCAAGTTCCGGTGTTTGTATCCTTGTAAAAAAATCATATTTGGCTTTTAACTTAAGATAATCGGGTAAATAACGACCTGCCTGTCTCATCATCCAAACTGGTACACGTTCAGTTTTTTCTCCGCGAAGCGCTTTTAATATCAGGTCGTTTTTAAGTTCAGTCATTTGGTTCGTTTGTCTTATCAAAATATGCTATCACTTCCTCCACTAATTTATCTTTTGAAGGAAAATCAGAAACAATAATTTTGTTGTTAGAATTCTTTCTGATTTCATCTGCTGTAGTATTTCCTATAGAAAACAAAACAGTATCTGTATAAATACTGTTCACTGAAAAGAAACTTTTAACTGCACTTGGGCTAAAGAATAAAATACCATCATATTCTTTTTCAACTTTTACAAGTATTTCATTTGTTTTGTACACTACAATTTCTTCTACCTTTATGTTGCTTTTTTGTAATTGCTGAGGCAGTTCGTCTCTGCGTTGGTCTCCGCAAAAAAAAACAGCTTCTTTCACATTATCCAGTATAATAGCTTGAGATAGTTCTGCCGCATTTCTTCCGGTTGCTAAAATCTCACCTGAAACGAGATAGTCTCTGATTAAAGACACCGTAGCAGATCCTATACAATAAATTTTCCATACAGGTTGCAGATTATATTCTTGTAAACTTTCAATTACTGCTTCAGCCCCGTTCATACTTGTAAAAACTGCTGTAATTGATCCCGACGCTAATTCTTTGATTTTTCCGGAAATATCTGTATCTATTATCTTCTGTGTTTTTATAAACGAAATACTATCAATTATAATCCTATGTTCAAAAGCTTTATTTACAAGTGCTTCATCTAATGGCCGTGTGCTTAATATTCGAACCTTTTTATCTTTCATGATGGATGCTTGCCGCAATAGTCTGGCCTCCGTTTGCTAAAATTTCAAGTGCTGCAGTTTTACCTATATTTGCAGCTTCTTGTAATGGCACCGCCTTTTCTATGTCCACTCTTTCGCTTCCATCTACAGTAAAAATATTTCCTTTAAAAAGCAATGCTTCATGTTTAATTTCAGCTAATGCACTAATCGGAGTTGAACATCCTCCAAGCAATATTCTCAAAAAATCTTTTTCAATTTTAGTGCACAATGCTGTAGGGATATCATTAAAATAGTTGGAAGCTTCAAAAGAAAAAATATCATTTTCCCTGCAAACAACCACAATTGCACCTTGAGCAGGAGCAGGTAACATCCAGTCAAGTTCTATTGAGGTTTCCGGGCGTAATTTAATTCTATCTAAGCCGGCTGCAGCAAAAATGGCTCCGTTCCAGTCACTGTCTGCTACTTTACGTAAACGTGTATTTACATTGCCTCTTAAATTCACTACATTATGATCAGGGTAGCGATTAAGCCACTGCGCTTTCCTGCGAATGCTGCTTGTAGCAATGGTGAGTTGAGAGTTGTGAGTCGTGAGTTGTGAGTTTTTCTTATTTACCATTGACCATTGACCATCGACAAATCCCAACGCTTCCCCTAACTCTGAGATATCTCCTTTATAAACAAACAAGTCTTTATAAGATGCTCTTTTTAAAACTGCGGACTGCACAATACCCTTTGGCAATTGTGTAGGCACATCTTTCATGCTGTGTACGGCAAGGTCAATCCGGTTATTTAATAAGGCAATGTCAAGACTGCGGGTAAAAATTCCCTGTACACCAATTTCATATAAAGGGGTTTGAAGATCTATATCCCCTTCACTTTTTATATAAACAAGTTCAGCTTCATGACCTTGCTGCGCTAACAACTCTTTTACCTGGTAAGCCTGCCAGACCGCCAATTGGCTTTCCCGCGTGCCAATTCTCAAAACCTTATTCTTCATCTTTAGTTTCTATGAGTAGTTATAAAATCATTGATAGCCTCAATATATGAGCATCCGGGCTGGTGTTTGCTACGCATTTTCACCGCCATATTTTTTATAACTTTTTTTATAGCATGTACGTTAACAGGCGCAAGAGAGGTTGTATCAGATGTATATGTAGTGTAAGATGATAAATAGAGTTCGCAATTATGCATGTCATGCAACTTTTGCTTAACTGCTTTTATAAACGGTGCATTTTTTCGCATTTCATTCCATTCTAAAAATTCACCTTTGTGTGCTGCAATGATAACTTTAGCCTTAGGAACCTCAGCAATGCGTTTTTGCAAGGTTTCATCTTTTAATTTAGATAGTTGATCAACATTTATCAATGTTATATTAGGTAATTCCTGCGCTTCTTTTTCTACGTTGTAGGGAATAGATAAATCAATGATGAGTTTATTGCCGTTGTTTTCTAAATAAGATTTCAGAATAGTAGGTTCAACACTATTGGTTGCTACCAGTATAATGTCTGAAGATTTTATGTAAGAAGGCAATTCACTAATAGGAGCATAATGCAAACCTAACTCCGCAGCAAGCTCCATTGCTTTTTCTTCTGACCGGTTTATTAAGGTTATTTTTTTTGTATTTAAATAATCAACAAGATTTTTACAAGTGTTGCGGCCAATCTTTCCAACTCCCAGCAGTAAAATGTTTTTACTGCCGATCTCACCTACATTCTTTTTTAGATATTGTACTGCTGCAAATGAAACTGAAACTGTTCCGCCGCTTAAAGCAGTCTGGTTTTTTACAACCTTAGTTGATTGTATAACACTGTTTACAAGTCTTTCTAAAAAGGCGTTTACAAACCCGCGTTCCTTAGCAAATTTTACTGCAAGTTTTATTTGCCCTATTATTTCATAATCACCTAAAATCTGAGACTCTAAACCTGCACCTACCTCAAAGAAATGCTGAATTGCATCACAACCCTGTTTTACATAACATATTTGTTCAAAAGTTTCTTTAGTTCCTATAGTTTCTGAACAAAGAATACTTATGAGTTGAGAAGCATCATCAGCGAATCCGTAAATTTCAGTGCGATTGCAGGTAGAAAGAATGAAAAGTTCAGAAACCCCAAAAGAAGGAGCTATATTTAAAACATTGGCATATTGATTATTATTTACAGCAAACTGGCCTCTTATTGCAGCTTCAGTCTTCTTATAGTTAATGCCTGCCAGAAAAAATCTTGAAATATTCTTCTCTTTATCTGCTAACATTACAGTTCTTTAGTTTCAATATTGCAAAGGTAATTGCAGGCAAAGCAGCAACACAATTTCACTGTCATGTATTCGTCATAATAAAACCTATTCCCCAATTCTTTTATCCCCTCGTAATATAGGAAGATAATCACTGTACAAGGAGATCATTAGTTTATACGTTATTTATTTTTCCAAAGGCAACAGTTAATACCCCAAAAAAAAATTAGAAATGAGGTGCTGCTTAAAATATTGTCATTACTTTTTAGAAGCTGTTTAAAATTTATTTTTTTGGTACCGGCATTTATTCTTTGTGAATCATCGTTGCGTTGCATTTCGTTCATCTGCATCTCATTGTGCATCTTTTGGCTTCATTCTAAACTTCACATCAAAATTTAAAATACCTTTTTAAAAGTTATTAGAAAAATTTTAAAAAAAATGAACTAACGTTTGTTAGTTAATAAAAAAGTTGTTTATTTGCACCCGCTTGCTACAAACAATTGCCTCTAACGACTACTTGCCTGAATGATTGTTTGCCTTATGATAGTGTTTACAATTGTTTGCCGTATGAATACACCTCTGGCTATATGGAATTGTTTTTATGTTTGCATATGAAAAATTGAAGAGTTCAAAAAAAAAGAAGCGCGGTATTACCTCGCTTCTTTTTTTATAATAGCTGTCGTTTTATTTTTAAGCTAAAAAGAAGGCCAAGAGCGTTAATTATACTTATATATGTATCACCTCAATAGAAGTTACACGGTATTAATTTTAGACAGTTGTAAACAGCCGGGTTAAAGGTAAAAAGGCATAATCCTTATAGTTTAGTAATATAAGGCATTTTCTCTAACTTATTGCTTTTCTACCACCGTGATTAACCTTCTTTCTTTATTAGAAAATTCACTTCATAAAATAATTTAGTTGCTGTTTAAAATAATATATTTTACCTCCGGTCTGGAATAAAAATTATCAATGCATTTATAATTCATCATCCCTCACAAGCATTAAGATTGCACTTTGGGGAACAATAAAATACTTTTCCCCTTCATATACTATCTCAGTCGCCCCACCAAATAAAAAAATGGCAAGGTCACCCTCATGTACCTGCAGTGGAATATATTTGATCTGTTCTTCTTCACTTTTCCATGGTTCATTTTCAACAGGAAGCGGAATAGCATAACCAGGGCCGGTTTTAATCACATACCCCTGCTGTACTTTCTCTTTTTCCTGCACCCCGGGCGGAAGATATAATCCCGTTTGTGTTCGTTCATCAGCTTTTGACAGACGAATTAACACCCTGTCACCAATGACAATCAATTTCTTCAACTTATTATCGTGTGTAAGTATCATAATCAGATAAAATATTAGTCGCGAAATTAAATAACTCTCTATTAAGTGCGCAAAATGAATAATTGTATTCAGCGTAAAAGGATTTTAATTAACGTCAGCATGGCATAATTTTTACAAAAAATAAAAGGAAAGAAAAGTGGCACAATAATTTAAATTAACATCCTATTCAAAGTTTTATTAGAAATCCTTAAGCTAATTAGAATTTTAATAACAACTTTGTATTGAGCCAAAAGATGCAGAATGAGATGCCGATGAACGAAATGCGTCGCAACGATGTTTAGTGAAGATGAAATGCCGGTACCAAAAAAATAAATTTAAACAGCTTCTCACAACAAAAATTTATTTATTTGGATAATATTTTTATAATTAAATATCAACAAGTTGTATTGCTTTTGCTTATAGTTTTATCTTTAATATAAATTACCTAAAAAAAGAATATTATGGAAGGCAGAAAATATAAAGTTTTATTGTGTGAGGATGATACCAATTTAGGTATGGTTCTTAAGAATTACCTTGAGTTGAATGATTATGATGTAATACTGGAAAGGGATGGGCGTTTGGGCTTAGCGGCATTTCAGCGGGAAAAATTTGATATATGCCTCCTTGATGTCATGATGCCGAACATGGATGGATTTACATTGGCTGAAGAAATACGTGATGTTGATCCTGATATGCCGTTGTTTTTTATAAGTGCAAAAACAATGAAGGAAGATATAATTGCAGGTTATAAATTAGGAGCTGATGACTACATAACAAAGCCTTTTGATAGTGATGTACTGCTGCTAAAGATTAAAGCAATTTTAAAACGCAATGAAGAAGAAAACCGGATAAATGAAAATATTGAATTTGACCTGGGCAGTTATCACTTTAATCCAAAATTGCGGGAACTGAGTCATAACGGAATAATGCAGACATTGTCGCCAAAAGAAAATGAGCTGCTTAAAATGCTTGCTGAACATAAAAATGATTTACTTGCCCGGGAACAGGCGTTAAAAAAGATTTGGGGAAGCGATACTTATTTTAACGGACGAAGCATGGACGTATACATTGCTAAACTTCGCAAATACCTAAAAGACGATCCTAATATTGAAATTGTAAATATTCATGGAAACGGATTTAGGCTGGTTGCGCCGTAGCCCCGGCCCTAAAGGGAGAAGAAAGAATGGATTTTTTATCATTTGAGAATAAAAAGAGAAACCCATGACATTATTGCATGGGTTCTCTTTTTATAAATAGGTATCTGGTTCGCAATAACTATTAAAACAATAGTCCTCCCGGCTTTTGCTGTGTTCTTTTGCCTAAATGCTCGTACGCTTTTATGGTTACTTCACGTCCTCTTGGTGTACGCTGCATAAATCCTTCCTGAATTAAAAATGGCTCATATACTTCTTCAATAGTTCCGGGCTCTTCGCCCACTGCTGTGGCTATGGTTGTAAGCCCGACAGGTCCGCCCTTAAACTTTTCAATTATTGCCAATAATATACGGTTATCCATTTCATCGAGGCCATGTTCATCTACATTCAGGGCTTTTAAAGCATGTTGTGCAATAGAAATCTCAATCTTTCCGTTACTTAGTACCTGGGCAAAATCACGTACTCTTCTTAATAAACCATTTGCGATACGCGGAGTGCCACGACTACGACGTGCAATTTCATAAGAAGCTTCCCCTGTAATTTCTGTATTTAAAATACCTGCACTTCTTTCTACAATCTTTTTCAACACATCTGCATTGTAATATTCAAGCCTCGATTTTATTCCAAACCTGGATAAAAGAGGAGCAGTTAATAGTCCGCTTCGGGTTGTAGCGCCTACAAGCGTAAAGGGATTTAAGTTTATTTGAATACTTCGGGCATTAGGACCTGTGTCAATCATTATATCAAGCCTGAAGTCCTCCATTGCAGCATACAAGTATTCCTCTACAACATTGCTCAGCCTGTGTATTTCGTCTATAAAAAGTACATCATTTGCTTCAAGATTTGTAAGTAAGCCTGCCAGATCACCCGGCTTTTCTATTACAGGGCCGCTGGTTTCTTTTATGTTTACACCAAGTTCGTTTGCCACAATACGGCTCAATGTCGTTTTACCTAAACCAGGAGGTCCATGAAACAGAACATGGTCAAGGGCCTCTCCGCGTAATTTTGCAGCTTTTATAAATATGCTGAGATTTTCTATCAATTGCGGCTGTCCTGCAAAATCTTCAATTTCTTTTGGCCTTATATTATTTTCAAATTCAGCTTCTGCTGCCGAAATATTTCCTTTTCCTGTATCTAAGTTTGAATTGGCCATTGTAAGTATTATGTAAAACTAATTATTCTCTCACACCTTAAAACCGAAACTAATGAAAATTGGCATAATTCGACCCATCCATAGTGTGGCAGTGTCGGGAAAAAGCATTTCTTAGCGAAGGACACAATATAATGCCGGGAACACCTAATATCGTACTAAAGTGATTCATTAAAGTACAATAATTTCTCTTTTTTAAACTTTTAAAAAAATTATGCAGAAAAAAAAGCCTTGCAGGTGCAAGGCTTTATACTTAAATCTAAGCTGTATGAAGGATTAAAGTTGTTTCAATAATTGATTTCCAAAGTTTTCGTAATCTGCATTTTTAGCTTCTTTAGCAAGTTCAATTGTTTTCATTGCACTTACTTTTGCACCCGCTTTGTCGCCCATATCTTTTTGAATTTTTGCTTTTTGTAAAAACATGTAAAAAGCTTTTGGATTTTCTGCAGTTGCTTTATTTATATTTTCTAAAGCCTTTGCGTAATCCTTATCATAGTCATAATAGAAACCTGCCGCCTGGTAGTACGGTTTTTTGTCGCCTTGCAATGCAGCTTCTAACTGGGTACGTATACGATCCTTGATATTGGTGGTAATGGGAACTGTTACATCAGTATTTCCCCACATTAAATGTAGTTCGCAGCTTTCATTTTTTATATTGGCAAACTGCATGGTAAAGGTTTCAAGTCTGTCTTTTAGAGCAGCAACAGGTGCTTTTAAACGAACAACATCATCACTTTCTTTAAAACCTTCAGAGCCGGGGTAAGCATTTCCTTTGCTTAGAACAACATCCCATTGCGACTGGTTTGGAATGGTGTATATAACATAACTTCCTGTGTCAAGAGTTTTGCCGCCGACAGATACATTGTCAGTGAAACGAATTTTTGTAGCAGCATTTGCACCGGTTCTCCACGGTTTGCCTAAAGGAACCAATTCAGTATTTTGTCCTAAAAGTTGACGACCTTTAATACCGGGGCGGCTATAAGTTAATTCTATTTTACCCATCCCAAAATCCTGTATAATGGTTTGTGTAGAGCTTGGAGCAGGCATAGTTACCTGGGACTGAGCCGCTGCTGTAAGTAAGTTAACAGCGGTAAAAGCAATAATTAAAAACTTCTTCATAATGATAATTTGTACAAACGTAATGAATGTAAAAGAAACATTTTGTATTAAAAAGCAATTATAACTTTTACTTTTTTATCTTTTCTCCTGATCTTCCATTGGGGTCCGTTTATAAGTATTTGAACGGCCTTTGCGGCGATTAAGCTATCTGGCTCTGGCGGCACCTTTATATTTGCCGGACGACCTTGTTCGTCTATTGAAAATTCGAGTTCAACATCTTCACCATCAATGTTACTTGCTTTTAAGCTGTCTATCTGCCCGCTAAGATATCGTTCAAAGTTTTTCCATCCACCTATTGGTTCTGCCCCATTCTCTGTTTTTTCTCTTAAGTGTTTAACATCCGATTTTGCTTTTTTTTGATTAAATTGTGGTACAACAACTTCAGATTGTAAAATTTTATTATTTGTATCTGCAACTTTACCTTTAAATTGATCTTCCGCGAAAGCCGGGGACAAGACACTTTTTCTTACTTCTATTCCTTGTTCCAGAGTATCGGGATTTGCTGATATTTTTAAGGCGGCAGCTACGGCAGCATTTCTATCCATAATAGCCGAAGTTTTCTCATTTTTTTCCATTATTGAGCTTATTGCAGTATCTGCTTTTAGCTCCTCTGATTGTATTGTCGCAACCGGAGATATTTTGGGTTGACTAATAACAGATGAAGTATTTTTTTTACTTTTTAATAATTCTTTCTTTGGTAATACTTCAACTTGTGCCAAAGGCTTTTCCCCCAGTCCAATACTATCTGTTTTTGATGCCATTTCTGTAGCTTTTGCCGGAGACATTTGCCGGGCTACATTTTTTTCATCAGTATTTGCTGTTAGCAAAGAATAGGTAAGAGCGCCACCTGTAGCCACCACCAAAACAACAGCAGCAACTTTCCACCACCCTGTTTTTTGTACAGGCATTGCTACCACTTTTACCTTTTCCTTTCGGCTATTCAACTCGCTTTCTATGCCAGATAAATGTTTTCCCGCCAGGGCTGCATTTCCTGACGAATAACCTTCCAGAGCATCAGCAAGAAATGGGTCATTCATCAGCGCTTTTTCAAAATCATGCATCTCCTGCTGCGTCATTTTGTGTTGCAGGTAACGCTGAATATCATTGTATCCATATGTTTGCATATCAGCCATTGTCTTCCATACAGATTTTTAAGTTTCTTCTTCCGTTTTGCACCAGGCTTCTCACCTTGTTCCAGTCAAAACCTGTGATTTCCGAAATCTCATTGTAACATTTATTTTCCAGATAGAACAACTGCACCGTTTTTCTTTGTTCTTCATTCAGCTTTTGCATACAACCTCCCAGTTTGACCAGTTGCCGCTCTTTCTCAAAAACACTTTCAAGATGCGAAAAGTCTTCCGATTGCACAATTTGGGAATCAAACTCTATTATTGACAACTTTTTATTCTTTCTTATCTGCATCAGGCAGTGGTTCCTGGCAACCACATAAAGCCAGCTTTTAAAATTCTCAACCTGGTGATGCTTCAATTTCTCCAACAACTCCTGGTAAATATTCATCACCGCATCTTTCGCTGCTTCCTGGTCGCCGAGGTACTTCACACAAACACCATACACAAGGTCATTATATTTAAGAAATAATTGCGCTACAGTTTCCTGCTGCTGATGTTGCTGGTAATCAGCGACCAATTCTGCATCAGAAAGGGACGAAGTTCGTATGCTTTTTAGAATTCCCATAGATAACCGAACCCGAATGTAAGGAAAACGCTACTAACTCAAGTGCCTGTATGGTTTATTATATAATCAATGCGTACCCTTAAAGGCCGGATGAAATTGTTGTAAGGTGCTTCTAAGAAAATCGCGGTCAAGATGTGTATATATCTCAGTTGTAGTTATGCTTTCGTGGCCCAGCATTTCCTGTACCGCTCTCAGGTCTGCACCGCCTTCTATCAGGTGTGTTGCAAAAGAATGCCGAAATGTATGCGGAGAAATATTTTTAGTGATCCCTGCCTTTTTAGCCAAATCTTTAATAATGTAAAATATCATTATTCTTGATAATTGCCCACCTCGTTTATTCAAAAATAAAATGTCTTCACAACCTTTTTTTACAGGCACGTGTACACGAATATTATTTTTATACAGCTTAATATATTTCACTGCATCCGCCCCAATTGGCACCAGTCTTTCCTTGTTTCCTTTACCTGTTACTCTTATAAAACCAACATCTAGATATAAGCAGCTTATTTGCAGGTTTACTACCTCAGTTACCCGCAATCCACAGCTATACATAGTTTCCAGAATAGCTTTGTTGCGTCCGCCTTCGGGTTTGCTTTGGTCAATTTTCCCGATAATTTTTTCGATTTCATCAAAACCCAGCACATCAGGCAGACTTCTTTTTAGCTTAGGCGCTTCGAGCAAGGCGGTAGGGTCAATAGTTACAATATTTTCGATAAGGCAATATTTATAAAATCCTTTTATGCCGGAGATTGTTCTTGCCTGCGAAGAGGCTGTCATGCCCAATTCACTGACCCATTTTATAAATTGCTGCAGGTTCTTTAGCTCTATTTCTGCCGGGCTTTTTTTCTGCTCTGCAGTCATTAAAAAAGTAGTAAGCTTTTCAACATCACGCAAGTATGCTTCAACCGAATTATCGCTTAGCGATTTTTCAAGTTGAAGGTATGCCTTAAAACCTTTCTTATAAGCCTCCCACATGTATCAATCTTTTTGATGTATGCAAGATACTTGTCTGAACCGGGATTTTTGACATTGTTGTCTGAACCGGGATTTGTGGGATTATTGTCTGAACTGGCATCTATGTGATTTTTGGGATGTGAGGGAATAGGTTTGTGCTTCTTTGAGTCTTCGTACCTTTATGGCTGAAAATCATCTGTTATTTAAGGAAAATATTGATCATGAAACATTTAATTGATCCGGTAAAATCTGAGGTTAATCTGTGAAATCCGAGATTAATCTGTGAAGTCTGAGATAAAAGCTTTCTTTATTAATGGCGCTAACAGATTTGCCCAAACCGCATATTCTTTAGCTGAAGGGTGCAAGCTATCATTTGCTATGAGTGAAGCATCAGTGGCCGCTTCCCGTGTAGAGGGTGTTATATCTATATAGTTAATTTCATTTTGCAAAGTAATATCTTTGTTTATTGCATTAAACAGATCTATCTGCATACTTACTCTTGCCTTGTTGCTCTCACTGACAAAGGGTGTTACGCTGTAATCAGGAATGCTTAAAACAAAAACACGTGCCTTTCGGCTTCCTGCAAAATCAACAGCTTTATTTAGTAATTCTGTAAACCTTGTACGATAACCAGTAGTGTCTTTGTGTTGATATTGATCATTGACCCCAATGAGTAAAGTGACAATATCAAAGTCTTTTGCAGGGTTTTCAAGATTAATCGCAGAGAGAAGGTTTGTGGTGGTCCAGCCGGTAGTAGCGATATATTCAACATCTCTTACATTAATATTCTCAGATCTCAGCAATTGAACGGTTTGTGCAGGAAAACGTTCAGAATCCTGTACGTTCTGGCCTATTGTGTATGAATCTCCCAGTGCAAGATATTTTGCACCTGTTGCAGGCACAGTAGCAGTTGTGTCTTTATTTGTCATTGTATCTTCGGCAGTTGTTGTCTCATTTGGCTCAAAAATCGTTTTTTCTTTACTGCAGGCGAAGCAGGTAAAAATGGAAATAAGTAAAGAAATGATCATTAAGAAGGATAAATGTTCTGTATTTTTCATTCAGCACAAATTTATTTATATACGGCTCCTTTTTGTAAAATGTTTTATTGATATATAAAAATATCAAACCTTACTTTTGTAAACCTTTTAAAAATTCTAAACAATATAACGATGGCAGAAAAAATTAAAGTGGCCAACCCGGTTGTTGAACTGGATGGTGACGAGATGACACGAATCATCTGGAGATTTATCAAAGACAAACTTATTCTTCCGTATCTGGATGTGGATATAAAATATTATGATCTGGGAATTCAGTACCGCGATGAAACGAACGACCAGGTTACTATAGACTCTGCAAATGCTATAAAACAATATGGTGTTGGTATCAAATGTGCTACCATTACACCCGATGAGCAGAGAGTAGAAGAGTTTGGCCTAAAACAAATGTGGAAGTCTCCCAATGGAACTATCCGTAACATTCTGGATGGTACTGTTTTTCGTGAGCCGATTGTTATGAGCAATGTTCCGCGTCTGGTTCCTAACTGGACTGCACCCATTTGCATAGGCCGTCACGCTTTTGGCGATCAGTATCGTGCTACAGATTTTGTTACTAAGGGCAAAGGAAAACTTACTGTAAAATTTGAAGGTGAAGACGGAACAAAGCAGGAGTTTGAAGTGTATAACTTTAAAGGAGATGGCGTGGCGCTAACTATGTATAATACCGACGAAAGTATTACAGGTTTTGCAAGAGCGTGTTTTAACCAGTCATTGATGAAAGGATGGCCATTGTACCTGTCTACAAAAAATACCATCCTTAAGAAATATGACGGACGTTTTAAAGATATTTTTGAGAATATTTATCAAACTGAATTTAAAGAAAAATTTGATGGGGCAGGATTAACTTATGAACACCGCTTAATTGATGATATGGTAGCCAGCGCTTTAAAATGGAACGGCAACTTTGTATGGGCCTGTAAAAACTACGATGGAGATGTACAAAGTGATACTGTTGCACAAGGTTTTGGTTCATTAGGCTTAATGACTTCTACTTTGGTTACTCCTGATGGTACAGTTATGGAGGCTGAGGCTGCTCATGGCACCGTAACCCGCCACTATCGCGAACATCAAAAAGGCAAGCCAACTTCTACCAACCCGATAGCTTCTATTTTTGCGTGGACAAGGGGCCTGGAGTTTCGCGGAAAATTAGACAATAACCAGGAGTTGATTGATTTTTGTCATGCTTTAGAGCAGGTTTGTGTCGAAACTGTTGAAAGCGGTAAAATGACTAAAGACCTCGCAATAACGATAAAACCAAAGGTTGAGCACGGATCAGATTATTTGTACACCGAAGAGTTTCTGGATGCTTTGGATACTAATCTCAAAGCTAAGCTTGCAAAGTAAAACCAAAACTGATATATAAGACAGTGCCGGGTGTAAGCCCGGCATTTTTGTTTATAAAATGCTAGTTCCTTCCGGTACTTATCAATTAATACGTCAATAAAAAATAGCATCAATATATGAAGCAATACTAATATCTGGATTTATTCCAAAGCACCGTTTTTGTCCTTAAGGAGGAGAATCCGGTGGATGAGGTCAAGCAAAGGCTGTACGAAAACGAACAAAAAGTGTATCAAAAACGTACATATCTTTTGTCTTATTCCCTTCTAATAGGTTGAAATTCAGCTGCTTGTAATTCTGGCTATCTTCTTGGAATAAATTAGTAGAAATACTTATTTAAGTACAATAACTAAAATTGTGTTAGGCACAATTCTAATTACCTCAAATGAAACATAAGTTTTTATATATTTTCATATTCATTCTGGTCTCTCGTACGAGCTACTCACAAGAGCCGGTAACTCAACAACAAACAATAGCGATCAAAAATGTGAATGTCATTCAAATGACATCCCCTAATAAGGTACTATATAATGCTACTGTAATCATCAAAGGCTCCCGAATAGAGTCAATAAATGGCTCCATTCTAAATGATGCTGAAATAATTGACGGTAAAGGTAAATGGCTTATACCTGGACTTATAGATATGCACGTTCACATTCCAACGGATTTTTCTATTGGCAAAAAACTCCCAACCCGAACGCCAGATATCATATTTAATATTCAAGATCTTATGACACCATTTATTGCTAATGGTGTTACCACAATATTCAACCTCAATGCCAATATGGAATCATTCGGCCAAAGAATGGAAATAGAAAAAGGTAACGTCATTGGGCCACGAATGGCTCTAGCAGCACTCATCAATGGTGGTGACGGGTCTGGAAGAATAACGAATACACCTGAAGATGGCCGCCAAGCAGTACGGGATGCTAAAGCTGAAGGATACGAGTTTATTAAACTCTATTCTCAGTTGAACACGAAAACTTATCTGGCAATCGTAGATGAAGCATTCAAACAGGGACTAAAAACAGTTGGACACATTCCGAATGATTTTCAGGGAAAATTGGGACAAGCTTTTGTGCCTCATTTCGGCATGGTCGCTCACGCAGAGGAGTTTTCAAAACACGCTAAGAACTTCAGCAATCAGGAAGCACAGCGTTTTGCCATGCTTGCAAAAGAAAACGGAACGTGGTTATCTCCAACCCTAATTGCAATGGTTTGGATTGCCAACCAGGCACATTCTCTTGACAGTCTCAAGACGTTACCGGCACTTCAATATGTACATCCGCTGCTACAAAGCAAATGGCTAACAGCCAATAGCTATAACAGGAATACTACTCTGGAACGTGCCGCCTATTTTGATAAATTGGTCAAATTTCATTTTCAGATAGTTCGCGTATTCGAAGAAGCTGGCGTGCCAATGGTTGCGGGAACTGACGCAGGCGTTTCAGGTGTGGTGGGCGGATTTTCATTGCACGACGAATTGGAACTTTTGCAACAAGCAGGCTTAACACCAGAAGAAGCACTCGCTTCCGCTACACGACTTTCTGCTGTATGGCTCGGTCTGGATAGTGAAATAGGAACCATAGAAGCAGGAAAGCTTGCCGACCTCATTTTATTGGATGCAAACCCACTTAATAATGCAAAAAACATCCGAAGCATTTCAGGAGTATTTGTCAATGGGGGGTGGCTTGACAAGGCTAAACTGAAAGCAATGCTAGCTGACTTATCAAAACGAAACAATGCATCAAAAAACAAATTTGATTGGAAGAAAATAACCGGCAAATAAAGAACTGCGCCTAATAGGGCATCTGCAATATGGCGGCTTGATGTTAAAGGATCAACTTAGTACTGCTATTGTGCTTTTATGCTATGTTCGGCTGACAGCTTTCTATTTCCGCCACATCCGAAAACAGGCATATATCCTTTCATGCACTACAAGAGTAATGATTTGCGGGATGGTTGGAATCTGTGAGATGAGAACCAGAATCTTTTGCCTGATTATCAAAATTAGTAAACTCTAAATCAAAACAAAAACAATGAAAAATTTCCTTTTTCACTTTATGCTGGCATGTTTGTGTATATCAGCAAATGCACAAACTAAAACAGGCGAAGAACCTTACCTGGCAAAATCCTTTGCAAATGAAGCTATAAAAGATGTGGAAGTAAAAACCTCTGGCGGCAGTATTTCTGTTGCAGGAGTAAATGCTTCAGAAGCAAGAGTTGAAGTTTATATTAATCCAAATAACAGTTCAGATGATTTATCAAAAGAAGATATAAAAAGAAGACTGGAAAAAAACTACGATTTAAATGTTTCTTATAGTAATAATAAAATAACAGCTATTGCAAAACCTAAAGAAAGAAACATGAACCGGAAAGAAGCTTTAAGTATTTCATTTAAAGTATTTGTACCAAAAAATATAACCTCTGACCTTGCTACCAGCGGCGGAAGTATCAGCCTTACCAATTTATCCGGCTCCCAGGATTTCACAACAAGCGGTGGAAGCCTTCATGTTGATAACCTTAGCGGCAACGTAAAAGGCAGGACATCTGGCGGTAGCATTCATGTAGCCAATTCAAAAGACGACATCAATCTTGCTACAAGTGGCGGAAGTATCCATGCTGAAAACTGCAATGGAAACCTTCGTTTGTCTACGTCCGGTGGTTCAATAAACTTAAGTGACCTTAAAGGTAATATTGAAGCAAACACAAGCGGCGGAAGCATTAACGGAAACGACATTGAGGGTGAACTTTCAACCAGTACTTCGGGTGGCAGTGTCCGCCTGAATGATATGGCATGCAGTCTTGAGACTTCTACAAGCAGCGGCAGCATTAACGTATCGATGAAAGAAATCGGCAAGTACATTAAGATCAGTAACTCAGGTGGAAATATTAGCTTGACAATACCACGAAACAAAGGGATTGATCTAAGATTATCTGGTCAAAAAGTATCTGCTCCCACCCTAACTAATTTCGATGGAAGCATGGATGATAACCAGGTTGAAGGCAAATTGAACGGAGGCGGAGTCCCTGTAACAGTAAGAGCCGGAGGTGGCAGGGTTAATCTTTTGATGAGATAGTCTGAACCGGGAATGTCTGAACCGGGATTTTTTGGATTAATGGGAAATAAGAATTGTTCATCTCTTTGTGCCTCTTTGTGTTCTTTGTGTCTTTGTGGTTAAAAAAAAATCTCTATCAATTGTGTCTTTGTGGTTCAATTAAAAAATGAAATGACATGTTTAAAAATTATTTAAAAATAGCGGTCCGTAACCTTTGGCGAAATAAAACTTTTTCAGCCATCAATATATTTGGTCTTGCCGTTGGTATTGCTACCTGCCTTATCATTACACTTTACGTGCAAAACGAGCTAAGCTACGATCGTTTCAATAAGAAGGCAGACCGCATGGTCCGAGTTACTTTTTATGGTGAAGTTGGCGGCGAAAAAATGAAAGAAGCGAGTGTAATGCCGCCTGTTGCACAAACACTCCTCGATGACTATCCGGAAGTAGAAGAAGCTACCAGGCTAAGGATTGGAGGGTCGTCAAAGGTTAACTATGGCGATAAAGATTTTAGAGAAGATGCTGTCGCTTTCGTTGATTCAAATTTCTTCAATGTCTTTACATTACCGCTGCTTGAGGGAGATAAAAGAACAACACTTATTGAACCTAATACAGTAGTAATCACGCGAGCGATTGCGCAAAAATATTTCGGCCACGAAGATGCGATCGGCAAGGTGTTAAATTTTAAAACCTGGAAGGCCAATTATAAGGTCACGGGCGTTATTGATAAGGTGCCTTCGAACGCTAATTTTCATTTTGATTTTTTTGCATCCATAGCGGGAGTGCCTGACGCCAAATCCCAGTCTTGGATGACCTCGAACTATTATACTTATTTAGTGCTGCAAAAGGGATACGATTACAAGCAACTGCAGGCTAAACTGCCAAATGTTGTTGAAAAATATATAGGTCCGCAAATGCAGCAGGCAATGGGGACAACACTTAAACAGTTTCGGGAAAAAGGAAACAATATCGGCTTCATACTACAGCCAATTACAGATATACACCTGCATTCTGACTTGCAATCTGATCTTGCTCCTTATGGTGATATTCGCTACGTGTATATTTTAAGTGCCATAGCGATTTTCATGCTATTGATCGCGTGCATTAATTTTATGAATCTTTCAACAGCGGGTGCTTCGCGCCGGGCCAGGGAAGTCGGCATCCGAAAAGTAATGGGCTCGCTCAAATTTCAGTTGGTACGACAATTCCTCACTGAGTCCTTACTTATAACTGCCTTTGCCTTGTTGCTGTCGCTCGTATTTGTGCAGTTGGCTTTGCCATTGTTTAACAACATTACCGGAAAAACACTGGGCCTGAATTTTAAGGTAAACACCTGGTTATTACCTGCTCTTTTGCTTCTGGGGGTGATCACAGGAGTTATAGCTGGCAGCTACCCTGCATTTTTTCTATCCGCCTTTAACCCCGTGACAGTGCTTAAGGGTAAGTTTGTTGCAGGTAATAGAAGCAGCTGGTTTCGGAGTGGTTTAGTTGTATTTCAATTTTTTATTTCCATTACACTCATGGTAGGCACCACAGTTGTGTACAGACAGCTATCGTACATACAAAGTAAAAAATTAGGCTATGATAAAGAACAGGTGCTGATATTACCATCAGGGTTCCTTGGGCAAAAAGAACAAATTTTGCGCCGGCAATTATTGCAGGACCCAAGGGTAGTAAGCGTAACCTCTTCGGGCTATTTGCCTGCCGGACCAAGCAATGGTAACAATTTCTTTATATATGCGCAGGACGAGGCGTCGCAAATAAAAGCTTTGCGGTATGATGTCGAAGACAATTACATTCCTACTCTCGACATGAAGATGGCGTATGGACGAAATTTTTCAAAGGAATTTGTTACAGATTCATCAGGAATTATACTCAACGAAACGGCAGCAAGGGTATTTGGATGGGGGAAAAATGCACCCGGGCATACTATCAGACATAGAGAAAATAATGGCTCGGAAAAAACTTATACTGTAATCGGCGTCGTCAAAGATTTTCATTTTAAATCTTTGCATGAAAGCATTTCACCATTAGTAATGACGCTTAGCAAAAATTCAGGTACGCTGATTGCAAAAATAAAAACCACAGATATGGCGGGGCTACTTTCGACCACCAAAAAAAATTGGGATGCATTAAATCCTGAAGAGCCTTTCTCATACTCATTTCTCAACGATCGCTATAATAACACCTACCAGGCGGAACAAAATACCGCACTTATCTTAGGACTTTTTGCGGGCCTTACCATTTTTGTAGCTTGCCTTGGACTGTTTGGTCTTGCTACATTTACGGCAGAACAACGTACCAAAGAAATTGGTATAAGAAAAGTATTGGGCGCAAGTGTAACAGGAATAGTTTCCCTTTTATCAAAAGACTTTTTAAAACTGGTGTCAATAGCATTCATAATCGCCTCCCCTGTTGCGTGGTTTATGATGAACAAATGGTTGCAGGATTTTGCTTACCGCATTTCTATAAGTTGGACAGTATTTGCCATAGCAGCTTTATTAGCTATAGTAATAGCAATCATTTCAGTAAGTTTTAAGGCTATAAAGGCAGCAGTAGCAAACCCTGTGAAGAGCTTGAGGACGGAGTAAGAACCGGGATTTTTGTGAGGAAATTATTTGAACTGGGATGTGGGTGATGGTAGGGAATTGTAGGTTTAGTTTAGCCCCTCTATGAGTAAGTGGTTAGATAACTTCGCCTATCGCACCTCTATAAGCTGGTGATATTTGTTTTAAGCCTGTTATCCATTGTTCTTGCATCTATCATTACTTTAAGTATTCAAACCATAAAAGCAGCGAAGGCAAATCCTGTGAAGAGTTTGAGGACAGAATAGTCTGAACCTGGATTTGAAAGGATTTAATGGATTGGGAGGAGAATTGTCTGAACTGAAAGGAGTGGGATGTTTGGGATTTGTGGGATTTATTATGAATTGCTTCTAAGCTTTGCATTATTATTTAATTGGAATCAAAGAATTTTATGTACAGGAATTACTTCAAAATTGCCATTCGAAATTTCTTAAGAAATAAAACTTTCACCCTCGTTAATCTTTCGGGTTTAGCAATAGGACTTGCAAGTGTTATTATGATTCTATCTTATGTACTGTATGAACTATCATATGATAGGCATTATAGCAATTCAGAAAGAATTTACAGGCTGGTTCAGGAAAGAAATAAAGGAAATATAACTGAAAAATCAGTGTTGTTGCCGGAAGGTTTAGCTACCACCCTCGAGCAAGAATTTCCTGAAGTAGAAGCTATAACTTATGTATATAAAACCAGGTTTAATTTTATTCTTAATGAAGAGAATATAAGTTTTGATGCTTTAAGTGCAGACCCTGGTTTTTTTAGAGTGTTCAATCTATCTTTTATCTATGGAAATCCTTTAACTGCCCTTAAAGAAAATCTCAACATTGTTATTACAGAAAAAATTGCTAAAAATTATTTTCCTGGGAAAAACCCTGTTGGAGAAAAGATAAACAGTAGAATGTATGATGGAAGTGTAGTGGTATTTACGATCTCAGGTGTTATAAAAGACATTCCTCCAAGCACACATTTTAAAACGGATGTCATTATTGGTTCTAATAAAATTGAAAACCTGAACTGGCAAGCTTATTCTTCTGTACCCCAATATGTATTACTACGAAACCGGTCTGTTGTTTCTTCGTTGAATAGTAAATTAACAGCTGTTTATAATAAATATAATTTTCCTAAAGAAATAAAAATACAGTTTCAACCTGTCACTTCTATTCATCTTCATTCCAATATTGCAGATGAACCTTTTGCTAATAGCGATATTCGTTATATCTACATCTTTTCTTCCAGTGCTTTATTAATATTATTAATAGCCTGTATCAATTATGTAAATCTTACAACGGCACGGTCATTACAAAGAGTTAGGGAAGTTGGTGTACGAAAAGTGCTTGGTGCAGGACGTAAGCAATTAACTATCCAGTTTATCTGTGAATCCTTTCTTTTTTTCTTCACTGCTTTGCCATTTGCATTACTTATAGCTAATTTATTTTGGCCCTTTTTTACTGAGATACTTAATATCGAAGTTGGCAAAAATTATTTGGTCAGTTCACAAAATATTTTAATAATCCTGGTAATAAGTATAATTTCAGGGATATTATCTGGCCTCTATCCTTCTCTTTTTCTATCTAATTTACAACCGGCAACTATATTAAAAGATTGGCAAAAAACCTTTAAAGTTAATCTTGGCCTGCGAAAGACGTTGATAGTATTGCAGTTTGTTATTTCCTTAACGCTTATCATTTCCACTATTGTTATCTATAGGCAAATTAACTTTTATCAATAATATGCCATTAGGTTTTAATAAATAACATTTGATTGGTTTACCATTTGTTAGTTTCAAAAATAATTATGCCGCTTTTAAGAATGAACTAATACAAAACAGCAATGTAAAATCTGTTACAACAGCCAGTTGGAACATTGGCGAAAGATATGGAGCAAGTTCGAGCATGGACAACCCAAATGACAGCACAAAAGAAGTTAAATTTAACTTTGTAGATGCCGATTTTAATTTTTTAAAAACGATGCAAATCAATGTATTAGAAGGCAGAGATTTTTCGTCTGCGTATCCTTCTGATCTGGTTGATATTGATTCGATTCTTTCTTCAAAAAAACATTCCTATGCAGAATTTACGAATATTCTTGCTTTGCGGCCAATTATTATAAGTGAAAATACAGCGAAGGAATTACAGCTTACAAAGCCGGTTGGACAAATATTGAAGCTTGGTGCTTTACAAGGCACTGTAATAGGCGTTATTAAAGATTTTCAGGGATTATCATTACATAATAAAACTTCTCCTTTAGTTCTTCGTGCAAAGCCTGAAAACAGACTTGGATACACCTACATTCGTATTAGTCCCCAAAATATACAGGCCACTATAAAATATATTCAGGCTAAATGGAAAACTTTTTTTCCTGCTTCTAAGTTTGACTTTTCGTTTGTAGATGAGCGACTGCAAAAATTATATGATTCAGAAAGACGACTTGCTTCCATGTTCACAGTTTTTGCTCTGTTGGCTATTTGTATCGCTTGTGCAGGTTTGTTTAGTCTTGTAGCTTTAATAGTTCAGCAGTGTACAAAAGAAATTGGAATACGCAAAGTTTTAGGTGCGGGCATTACTGAAATTGTAAAACTTATTACCAAAGATTTTGTAATACTTATCACTATAGCCATATTAATTGCTTCGCCTTTGGCCTGGTTTGCAATGAATAAATGGTTACAAAATTTTGCCTATCGTATAGATATCAGTTGGTGGATATTTTTAATGGCAGGAGCATTAGCTATTGTTATTGCTTTGATTACAATTAGCTTACAAGCAATAAAAGCCGCGATAGCAAATCCAGTTAAGAGTTTAAGGACAGAATAATGCCCCGGCCCTAAAGGGAGGAGAGAGAACCACGATTTATTGGATTTGGATGGATTGGTAGGAAATAGTCTGAAGCGGGATTTGTGGGATGTTTGGGCTGATGGGATTGGTTTTGCCCTTCTCCTCGAGGAGAGGGTTCGGGTGAGGCGGATAAACAGAGTTGTTAACGAAAAAATTAAAAGAGCCTTTTATGCTAAAAAATTATTTCAAAATCGCCTGGAGAAATTTGTTTAAACACAAGCTCTTTTCCTTCATAAATATTTTCGGATTAGCATCCGGAATGACCGTTTGTATGCTTGTTTTAATTAACATAAAAGGGGCATATGATTATGACACCTTTCATCCTGATTCAGACAGAAGCTATCGAATCACTACCAACCTGATGCGAAAAAACGGAGAACATCTGCTTTGTGCAAGCTCTCCGCTTGCTTTAGGTGAATATCTTAAAAGTAATTATAATACAATAGATAAGTGCACCAGGGTTCATTTGTCGAGTAGCGAAGTAACAGGCAATAACAAAAAGCTGTACATGCATGAAGCTTTTGTGGATGGAGATTTTTATAAAATCTTTGGATTTCGTTTAATATCAGGTTCGCCTGCCACAGCACCGCACACGGTTGTTTTAACAAGTGAGACTGCAGAACGCTTTTTTGGAAAAGAAAATCCTGTTGGGAAAACTATTGCTATTGGTGATTCAAATGATTTCACAATAACAGGTATTCTTGGTAAACCTCCCTACCCTTCACATCTTAGATTTGATTTGCTGGCTTCCTTGTCAACCTTACCAATGTTACGAGAAGGAAAATTTTTGAATGACTGGAATAATGAATCAGCCGCTTACACTTACGTGCAACTTAAACCCGGCGTATCAATAACAACTTTAGATAAGATATTGAACGATGTAACAAAACAAACAAACAAATTTTTTTTGACTGCAACAGATAAAAAATATGAGTTCAGTTTGCAACCTTTAGATGACATTTCTCCCGGTACGAAGCCAATGTACAACATTACTGATGAACCAATATTTCCTAATCTTGTAGCATTTGCCTTCATTGGGCTTGCCATGCTTCTGCTAGCGTTTTTTAATTATGTAAATCTTACACTGGCTCGCTCACTCGACCGTGCACGTGAAGTTGGAGTCCGCAAAGTGGCAGGCGCATTGAAACACCATCTTGTGCTGCAATTTCTCAGCGAATCAGTATTGATAGCCCTCTTTGCATTCGGCCTGGCGCTTTTGCAATTAAGGTTGATAAGTGGATTGCAAATCGTGCAAAATCTTATTGGTAAAGTTTTACTGGATAAAACGGTGTGGTTGTCTTTCATTGTATTTACAATATTAACAGGTTTGTTGGCTGGATGGATTCCTGCCAAAGTATTGTCTTCTTTTCAACCCGTTGAGGTATTAAAAGGAAAGTTAAATACGCAATTGTTTGGAGGCGTTGGTTTAAGAAAAACACTTACGGTCATTCAGTTTGCCGTGTCTCTTATTGCACTGATAACACTGCTTATTTTTTACAAACAATCAAATTATATGGCGACTGCAGATTATGGTTTTGAAAGGGAGCGAATACTGAACATTCGTTTGCCGGAACATTCATATCAAAGAGTTGCAACGGCCTTCTCTCTTACTCCCGGTATCGAACAGGTTTCTGGCACTTCTGAGCTGTTCGGCTTTTTCGGAGGAGACCACAGATTTATTAAGCGGGAAAAGGTGAGCGACTCCCTTGCAGCCGCCTATTTTTCGGTAACACCTGCTTTTATAAACAATATGGGAATGAAACTGTTAGCCGGAGAAAATCTGCCTGTTACCAATTCAGAAAGAGGAACACATTTCGTAGTTATTAATGAAGAAGCTGTTCGCAAGCTACAATTTAAAAATCCTTTCGAAGCTACAGGAAAGTATGTCTGGTTAAATGACAGCACATATTATATAGTGGCAGGTGTTGTAAAAGATTTTCATTATGCCAGTTTCTCGCGTTCCATCCAACCTTTGCTTCTTGCTTACAAACCAGATGAATTTAAAATACTCAACCTGAAAGTTGCAAAAGGTGCAGAACGTTTTATTATTCCAAGGCTTGAAAAAACGTGGAAAAAATTGTATCCGCACCAGCCTTTTGAGGCGGAGTGGTTCGATAAGGAGTTGTACCAGCGACATTTACATAAAGATGACCTTTTGTTTATGGGTTTACTCACCAGCATGTCGCTTTCTATTGCGTGTCTCGGAATGTTAGGAATGGTAATCTATACAACTCAAAATCGAGCAAAAGAAGTAGGAATCCGCAAAGTAATGGGCGCAAAAGTCTGGCAGGTGATCCTTACAATATCTAAAGAATTTATGGGACTATTGTTGTTATCTGTTTGCATAGGATTGCCTCTTGGCTTTTTAGTAGGAACAGGATTTCTGCAACAGTATATCTATCGAATTCCAATTGGCTTTGGCATCCTTGCAGGAAGTGCAGCAGCGTTACTTGGTTTGGGAGCTTTAACTATTGGATGGCAAACTTATCGCACAGCCTCAACTAATCCGGTAAAAAGTTTGAGAACAGAATAGAACCACGATTTTTCGGATTAAGAAGGGTTGTGAGGAAAATGTCTGAACCGGGATTTGTGGGATGCTTCGGATTTGCGGGATAAAAAGAACCACGATTTTTGTATTTAAAAGATTGTCAAAAAATGATAGCCAAAGATATAGGGATGATTGTGAAACTCATTTACTTGCAAGTAGCACGATGATTAAAAAATCATTCTTTAATCCTCTGATTGCTTTTGTATTTAGCATATTATTTTTTTTTGTTCCAGCCATTTATAATAATTTTTCTCAGCCCCAGGATTATTCACATATACCTACATAACCACTTGAATTTAAAAAAGTATAATAATGAAGCGAACAATTATCAGAATTGTCTTAGTTCAAAAATGCGGGAGCAAATCAATAAATTAAAAATGTCGCATTTAGCCCTCATATTGTCGTTCTTACACACCATCGGGTAAGAATAGTGAATCTAATTTTACATCAAATAAAAATTAATAATTAACCAATAAAAAAATTAACCATGAAAACGACAAAAATCACTTATTGGACTTCTACTATTGTTATCTTCTTATTGGATGGACTAATGCCTGCTTTAACATCGAACACAGAACTTGCCAGGCAAGGAATAAGCCACCTTGGTTATCCTGATTACTTTAGAGTAATGCTTACTATATTTAAAATAATTGGGGCTTTAGTATTGATTTTTCCGGTAATAAAAGGCAGGTTCAAGGAATGGGCTTATGTAGGTTTCGCTATTAATTTTATTTGTGCTGCCATTTCTCATTGGGTAGTGGATGGCTTTGGAGGACAAACTATTTTTCCACTGGTTGCTTTTGCAATATTAGTTATATCTTATATTTCTTATTATAGATTAAACAGCCAGATTGATATTCCAAACTACAAACACAATTTTGTTGTTAATTCTTAGGATATTGCTCTACCCAAAAACAACATCAGAACAAGACCTGAAAAACTACGGATTATAAACTCTTAGACGGCGAAGTTCAAAGCTTCGCCGTGTTTTTATAAGTATTCATGTTTATTTCTGCTGTTGCTTTCTCATGCCTTTGACTCTTGAAGGTGATAACATTTAAAGCTATTCATAGATGGCAATAGGATCAATTATATATTCATCTTCCAATTTGCCTACAAACATTCTCTATATTTGTTAGGCTTGCAATGTCTATAAAAAACTCTTTGACATTTTTATTTTTTTTATCAATTAACACAGATAAATCCTTTTCTATAACTGGGTTTGTGTTAATAAGGCTTTCGACAAGACCCGTTGTTTGGGAACCTGCTGTTCTCCACTTGGATTATTATCAGCTTTATTATTCACGATAGGTCATTTTAATTCAGATAAAAACTTTGGTAAAACTAATCACCTCCTCTGGTACAATTTTTTATATCTTTCGGCTTGTAAATACTCATTAAAATCAAACTATTTCCTGCTTATGAGCGCACCTTCTATCCTGGGAATTAACAGAACACAAGACGGGACTATTTCAATTTTTGAAGGCGGTAAACATGTAATGTCAATACACAAAGAACGGCTGACTAAACGCAAGCACCACTGGGGCAGGCTGGGCGATATGAAGCTTTATAAAGAACGTATTCCGGCGGTTGACAGACCTTATGACCTGGTGGTGGAATGCTGGAGTGCCGATAACGAAATTGAGAAGAAGCAACAGTACCACGAGGAGCTCAGGACTGTTTTGAACCTTACGCCTAATGCCCGCATTGTTGAGATATCACACCATCTTTCTCACTTATACAGTTGTTACCCGCCAAGCGGTTTTGATACCTGTGCTGTTATGATTATTGATAGTGTTGGCAGTCCTGTTGAGCATATCAAGTACGACTATCCAGGCAAGGAAGACAAGGCGAATCTGTTTGAAGTTGCGTCGTACTATTATTGCCATAATGGTGAGATAAAATGTATTAAAAAGCAGTTGCACGACCGCAATCCTGAAGTGCCTCATGGACTCGGAAACTTTTATTATAAGCTTACCAATTGTTTGTTTGAAGGTGAGGGCAGTGAAGGTAAGGTAATGGGTCTTGCAGCTTATGGCGATTTAAATGCATTAGACTTACCCGACCTGGTAGTAAAGGAAGGTGAAGTATTTATACCAAAGGAATGGCAGGAGATGTTTAAGCGTACAGATTATAATTATAAGGAAGAGAAAAAGACCTTCGGGGAGAAAGCCGATTTTGCAGCAAAGGGACAGGATGTTTTTGAGAAAGCTTTAATTGAAATAGCAGCATGGCTTAGTGAAACAACAGGAACTAAGAACATAGCATATGCAGGTGGTTGTGCATTAAATTGTGTAGCCAATACCAAGGTGCTGGAACAAGGTTACAATCTGTTCATTCCGCCTGCTCCGCATGATGGAGGCACTTCGGTTGGTTGTGCAATATATGGCGCTGTAGAGTGCTTTAAGATTAAAAATGAATACCAATGGCGGTTTGATTACCTCGGTCCGGATGTAGACATACATGAGGTAACGAAGCTGATTGAAAACTACCCGGACTTAAGCATTGAAAAACCGGATAATCTTATAGAAGTATGCGCCAATCATATTTATTGGGGTAAGATACTTTGTGTATTTCAAAGTAATAGTGAATTTGGACCGAGAGCATTGGGTAACCGCAGCATTCTTGGCGATACAAGGTATGCTGTCAATAAGTTCTGGATTAATGCATTTATCAAAGGCAGAGAGTGGTTTCGTCCGATTGCACCTTTTGTATTGGAAGAAGATGTAAGTGAGTACTTTAACTTTAAAGGAAGAACCCCTTTCATGTTGTTCACTGCTTTTTTGCAGGATAAGTATAAAGATAAATTTCCTGCAATAGAGCATGTTGACCATAGTGCCAGGATACAAACTGTCAGTAAAGAAGATAATGAGTTTATCTATAACCTTATCAGAAACTTCAAAGAAAAAACAGGTGTGGGGATTATTGCCAATACTTCATTCAATGGCAAGAATGAGACAATGGTTGAGACATTGAACGATGCAATTAATTGCTTTGTAAATAATGCCATTCATTATCTGGTGGTTCCGCCTTACATAATTTCGAAAAAGAATGAGGTGAGTAGTCCTTTGCAGTTGTCTAATGCGAAAGTGTGACCTCACCCTCGGTCCCTCTCCTCTGGGAGAGGGAGGCCGGACAATTACATTTTATTTTAGACTTTTTGTGCTAACGCTTTTAGCTTCTAATCTTTTTGCGACATTTTTTTTAAGAAACACATAAGTTCACAAAGCTGGATTCTTCCCTTAGTGTAACCTTGCGCCTTTGTGTCTTCGTGGTTCAAAAACACTCCATAAGCATTCAGCCCTTCCCCAACAATGAATAACCCGTTAAAAATATTTATTCTCTCCCCGCACATAGATGATGCTGCCTTTGGCTTGACCCTTACTATTTCCCGTTTAATCAATAATAATGTTTCGGTGTCAATTATCAATTGTTTTACGGTAACCAGGTGGACAGGTGTTTTTGTATCAAGGGATGTAGAAGTCGTCAGCCGGCTAAGAAAAGAGGAAGATGCGGAATTCAATAAATTATTTAATTCTCAAATCAACCTCATAAACCTCGACCTGCTGGATGCTCCATTAAGAAACGGTTACATCTTTCAAAATCAGCCCTATCAACAAAATGAACTGGAATTGATAGAAGAGCTAAGGAAACTGCTGGAACAACATGTTGTTGGTGGAATATTGCTTTGTCCGCTTGCAATTGGCAACCATATTGACCATGCTATTTGCAGGGAAGCAGTACTGCAGCTTTATAAAAAACTCAAAATCATTTTCTTCGAAGACTTGCCTTATGCGCAAAGAATTGGCGAGGACCAGATACGCAGGCATATAAAAGACCTGGAAGAAAAGTTAGATGTACACCTGGCATCTCATACCAATGGTTTGGAGAATTATACAATTGATAAAGACCAGGCAATACGTGTATATAAGAGCCAGTTGAATGATGAAATATGTTCAGAAATTGTCGGGCATATGAATGAATTAAAAGGAGAGAGATTATGGGGTGAGGAGAAAGTAATTGAGGAATTCAGAAAGTTGTTGACTAATGAGCAGGATAAATAGTGCCGGGATCTGAATACTCACATACCTCATAATCTTACAGAGGGTTTAAAGTATCTGTTTGTAAACTTATACGCCTGAGCGTAATTCATCTTTTTTATTTAATCTTCTTTTTGTTTCAAGATTATGTAATACAAAAATGCAGATGGTCAGCCATAAAATGCTCAGGCAAAATCCTGCAATCACGTCGCTTGCATAATGTACGTGCAGGTAAACCCTGCTTAGGGCTATCATTGCTGCAAAAGCAAATAATGCAAATGATCCTATCCATTTTAAAAAGATGCTTATTTGCGACTCCCATAAAATATAAATAAGTAAACCGCAAAAAGTAAATGCGGAAAAAGAATGCCCGCTCGGGAAACTAAAGCCTTTTACATTAGTTAATAAGGGGTGCGGAGGCCTGTGCCGTTTGAAAATATCTTTTAGTATAAATAAGAGACTAAAACTGCCAAGGCCAATTGCAGCTATGTTAAAAGAGCGGAAAGTATTCCTTTTGAAAATAAGAAAGTATAGAACCAAAAGACTATATGCCGGAAATAAAAACTTCTGCGATCCGAAAAAGGTAAAAAATATCATCTTTCCTGTTGTGCCGGTACTTGTATAACCATAAAGAAATTTAAAAACACGGTTATCAAAATAGCTTTCATTTTCCAGTACAATTTCGTCAGTTATAAAAACAAATAATAAAAGAATAACTGCGAATATTGCTAACACAATAACCAGCCTTAGTGAGACCCCCTTTACTTTTTCAGTTGTTTCAAATGTTTTATCCATTAAGATGAAATTTCAATAAATGCAATACTTATATAAAAAATTGCTTTTAAATATCCCTGAACTGCTTTATCTAAAATGTATAGACCAGCCCAGGGATTATTTGTTTATTAAAGTATTGCAGGTTAAAAGAAACGGGTTGACGGATAGCTTTTCCGGCTTGTTTTATTTTAGAATACCTGTGAAAATTGTTGACCACCTGTCTCCCGCTGAGGTAGCCTAACATTCCTCCTGCTAAAACGTCTATCGGCCAGTGTTTGTTTTCTGTCAGCCTGCTTAGTCCTATCAAAGTGGCTGCGGTATAAGACAAAATTGGGATCAGGGGTTTGTCCCTGTATTCCATCGCGTAAACTGTTGCAGCGGCAAATGCTGCAGTTGTATGACCTGAAGGAAATGATGAGAAATCTTCCGTGCTTAATTTCTTTCCATCCAGACCTTTTTTAAAAGCATAAAAAGGCCCGTGAAAAATGGGGCCTCTTCTATTGGTGAGCGGATCAGTATAATATGGCCTCTGCTCGCCGGCTAAATATTTAGCACCAAAAGCTATGGTAACTGCGGTAACATATGCCTGGGTGGCAAGAGCGGTAGTTGTCTTTTCCTTTTGTGTCTTAAAAATAAGACCGTAGACGTAAAATCCTGCAATTGCATATAATTCGTATGCTCCACCAAATCTGGTCACATACTTGCTGGCAGAAGCAAGCCCGGGGTTATTTTTATGTAGATTGACTGCATATTCATTAACAGTTTTGTCGGTCAGTGATACCGCTCCTGTTAAAAGAGCAAAACCTCCAACTTTTAGCCAGTCTTTTCCTTTTGTATGAAAAGGTTTTGCAACCTGTTGTTTGAAGTCGCTGCCTAATAAAGTAAAATAAGTACCGGCATCGAGTTTGGCACCTTCGTATGTATTAGGATTTAACTTGTTTTTCTTTCCGTTTTCAAACGTGTCCTGTTGTATACTTAAGCTATTAACCTTCTTTGTTAAGGTATCAGCTTCCTGTGAGTATCCAATTAAAGGGATAAACATCAATACCACTAAAAACCGGGTTAACACATTCATAATTGTTTAGGTCTTTAACCGCTTTTAGCAGCAAACTTATTTCTCCCTGTCATTTTAAAAAACGAAAAGAATGTATTGTAATTCAACAGAAACTTCGGTTCTTATTTTCTTAGTTTATTTTTCTATCACTAATACCTGGAAAGTTCCGGGGATCATTTTTGGCCTTTCACTTTTTTCTGTATTCGTTGCAATAGCAGGCTCAAACTCTGCTGTTGGCAGGTATAACCGATGTGTTCTTTCATCCAAAGCTATGGTTCTTGCTCCACGTTTAGTTGCGGTATTTTCCAATACTTTATAATTATTTGCCCCATCTTCATGTATAACAGTTAATGTGCCTTCACCATTCGCCGTAAAAATGTTTTTTGATGACCTGTCAAAAGCCACTCCGTCACAACCTTCACCAATAGGAATTTTAGCAATTACCTTTCCCTGGGATACATCGGATATAACCAGTAATTTATCACATCCTGCAAATAACTTTTTTGTTTCTTTATCATAAGCTAAACCTGTTGGTCCTTCGCCGGGTGATATTGACCATCGCCTTTCTACTTTGAAAGTACTGGTATTTACCTGTGCAATTTCATTTTTGTCCTCTATGTTTATATATAATTTACCTGTCTCATCAGATACAGCAGTTTCAGGTTTTCCACCTAATGCAATGGTTTTTATCACTTTATCTATTTCAGGATTAATTACAGTCATATCTTTACTTCTTCCGTTGCAGGTAAATATTTTTTTCGAAAAATCGTCATACATAATAGCATCGGGATTTTCGCCTGTGGGAATCTGTCCTAAGATTTTGTTTGTCTTCAAATCAAAAACTGTTACATTATTTGTTCGCCCGTCACTTATGTAACCCTTGCTCAAACTTTTTACAAATGCAATTCCATGCACACCCGGTGTATTTTCAATTACACCAATACTGTCACCACTGTTCTTGTTTAAAATATTTACCTGCGTGCCATGAGAAACATAGAGCTTATCATTATTTATAGCCAAGTAATCCCATCCGCCGCCGCTTGCTATGCGAAATACTTTTGAGATTTTAAATTGACTTCTTTGGGCTTTTGCCGGAACACTAATTATTGATATTCCTATTATTAAAGCCAGAACAATTTTTATCATAAAAATTAATATCTTAAAAATTTATTAGTGTGCAAATTGATGGCAAATTTTGAGTTATTTCTGTAGTTTAAGTTTTTATTTTTTTATTAATTATCTACTGAAATTGAGGTAATTATTAGTTTGTTCTGAAATTAAAAAGTAAAAGTTTAAGATTTTTAAAAATGAAAAACCTTTTAACATTTTAATTAAAGCTAACTGTAATTGTATGTTCAAGCTTATCAGTATTGTAGTCTATGTGCAGCCCGCTGTTTTCGCAAATTTCTTGTGCTACAGCAAGTCCCAGGCCTGTCCCATCAGATGAATTACCTTTTTGAAATCGATTAAAAACATTGTTTTTTTCAAAACTTAATGCAAAACCGCTGTTGCAAATCAAAAGTTTTTGAGAAGTAAGTTTACAGTGTATATAGCCTTCGTTATAATTGTGTTTAATGGTATTGCTTATCAGATTATTTAATAGAATTTCAATAAGCTCTTCATTAATGTTTATAAAAACCTGTTCACGTTCATATCTCAGATGAATGTTTCTTGCCTTTATGAGTTCTTCAAACTGCTTAAACTTATTATCGAGCAATCGTGTAAGATCAACTTTTGTTTGCCGGCTATACTGATCATTATTAATTTTTGATAATAACAGTAAAGTTTGTGTAAGTTTAGTAAGCCTGCCTGTAGCATTGTAAATTGCCTGCAACTGGGCTGACTGTTTTTCAGTAGCCGTTTGAAGAAGAACATCAAGCTTTGAATTAATGATTGCGAGCGGAGTTTGCATCTCGTGTGAAGCATTATCGATAAAAGACTTAAGCGACTCAAACTCGTGATTTACATGTTTGGTCATTTCCAAAACAGAAGAATTTAGCTGTCTGAATTCAGCAATAGTTGTTTCAGTAAGCATTAATGGTTTTGGGTTGGTTATATTAAAACCCCGTAATTGTTCGAGGGTTTCATAAAAAGGCTGCCAAAGTTTACCTAACAGAAAACGGTTAATAAGCAAGGTTACAATCAGCAACAGAAAAAAAATTGCGGCGGTAACCATAACTATTACTTTTAACAGGTCTTCAGATTCTACCTGCGATTTTATCACCGTTGCTTTGTACACCACGTTGTTAAGCACTATAGGAAAAGTCAAAATACGAACCGGCTCATTTTCATTTTCTGCCGCATTATGCACTGCTCCGCTTACTATTTTCTTTTCAAAATTCAGGTATTGTTTCTTTTCAAAAATCACCTCCTGATCTTTGTAATCTGTGGCATCGGGCAAAGCATTTTTCTCTTTAATGTAATCGTATATTTCCTGCTCTTCTACTTTTAAATCAGTATCAATCTGCTGAAGCAGTACTGAACGGATTATAAAATAATAGGTAACACTGGTAGACAACAAAATGATAATTGCTGTTATAAAATTTACACGATTATATTTTGATAATAATTTCACCGTTCCGTAAATTTATAACCCATTCCATAAATTGACTTTATATAATCACCGTTACACTTTTCTAGTTTTTTCCGGAGGTTTTTTATATGCGTATATATAAAATCATAATTGTCTGCTATATCCATTTCATCGCCCCACAAATGTTCTGCAATAGCATTTTTCGAAATGACCCTGCCTTTGTTTGCAATAAAATATAACAGCAACTCAAATTCCTTTTTTGTTAAATCCAAAGTTTGGTTATTGCAATAGGTAACTTTAGCAATAGTATCGATAGTGAGTTCTTTAAACTTAAGCAAAGAACTTCCATTAAAACTTCGTCTGCGTATTATCGCAGCTATTCTTGCACTTAATTCAGACAAATGAAAAGGTTTAGAAAGATAATCGTCAGCGCCCAACTGCAATCCTTCAACCCTGTCAGTAAGGCTATTTTTTGCAGAAATAATAAGAACACCATCTAGTTTATTGTTTAGCTTCAGTTGCTTCAAGATATTAAGACCTGTGCCCCCGGGCAAAGAAACATCAAGCAAAATACAATCGTAATCATAAAGTTCAATTTTACTTAATGCAGCATAATAGTCTGTAGCCATTTCACATATATAATTTTCCTCTCTAAGGTAACTAATAATGCTCTCAACCAACTCAATCTCATCTTCAACAACCAGTATCTTCATATATGCAATTTCAAATTAATAACAATATAAAAAATAAGAAAATTTTCAGCAAAAATAAAAGCAGGCTTTTTGTAAGTTTTGAAAATAATATTTATAAAGGTTCATTTGAGATAACTACATGATACAGTTTTAACCAATTTTTTTAAAATTCATATTCATTCCGATAAACTCAAGATGCCGGAAACCTCTTACCTCTAACGTAGTATCTTTTTTAATCCCAGGCAGAAGAATTCCAAATTCTGCCGGATTTTGCATCATAAATTTTTCAGTTTTCCCACCTGCTGCTTTTTGAATTATATACCATATTTTCAAGTACTTCGGGACCAGGCACTTTGTGCGTCCGCAGGGCGGCGTTTAAATTTTTCTCATCAAGCCTTGTATTCATTGGCTTTGTTTTGTCGTCATTATCATTAAACCAGACTATCTTACCTCTATATTCATTTTTATAATTAAAAACTTCCACAATAAATAGCAAAAGTGATCACTTATATCAACTGTCCCTTACCACGGGCGTATCAGAAGGATCAGCTAAATTCCCGGATACCAGTTTCCTGGATGCAAAACCCATGTTCATCAGGAACACCATCTTTTTTCTTTCATCATAATTTTTTCTAAAAAAAAACACCTAAAAACAATAGAAGCAGCGGCAGATATTTTTAATTTAATGATACAAAAATTTTTGTAAGCTGAAAAAGCTGACAACAAAATAAGGAATCCTTAAGTTTTTTACGGTTATGCTCCTGCAAACCACCTACTTTGTTTGTAATTTTTCCTGAAGCCATCCGTTTAATTTTTCATCTTGTTCTTTATACGTCCAATGACCGGTTTCCAATGCAAGATAAAGTTGCTTTGAAGCTTTAATTTCATTATAAGCTGCATATGTAGAGGTAGGAGGACATACTTCATCATTAAATCCCCATGAATACATGCCTGGAATTTTCACCTGCCGTGCAAAATTAACTACATCGTAATAACCCAATGTTGCAATTTTTTCTTTCAGATTATTAAAGGCAAGGTTATTTGCCTCAAAGTAATGTGGCCAGCCTCCTGCCCTTCCTTGTAAATAACCCGTTACATCACTTAAAGCCGGGTAGAAGGCCGCAAGATATTTTACTCTGTTGTCTAAGGCTGCCGTTACAATAGAAAGAGCTCCTCCCTGGCTGCCACCAATCACCCCAAGATGTTCTCCATCATACTGAGGCAGGGATACCAGGAAATCGTTGGCCCTTACGCAACCCATATAAACTCTCTTATAATAAAAGCGGTCACGATTATCCATGTTATAATTCCAGTAATTAGAAAGCGCTCCCTGTCCCAGGCTCGCATATACGGATGGGTCCATGTTAACCGGAACCCCATGTATGCCAATCTCCAAAGTAACAAATCCTTTTTCCGCGGTGCCCGCATCACCATTATAAGCCCGTACTCCGGCACCGGGTACCCTTAATATTGCAGGATATTTCCCTTCTTTTTTGGGTATACACAAAATACCATACAAACGAGAGTTGCCATAGTTTTGAATATTTACATGATACACGTTCACTTTCTCAGTGCACCGCTCAGGCAGTAAAGTCATCCTGGCATCTAATGGTATTTGTGCAAGTTCCGATTTTGCGTTCTTCCAAAATGCAGCAAAATCTGTTGGCAGCGCAGCAGCAGGAACGATATTACCAGGATCAAAGCCTGCTGTAGCCAGGCCTTTGTATTGTTTATTATTCACATAAGCATATGCTGTTAATCTAAGGAATCCCGGAGTTTTCATTCCAGGACTTTCAACTGTAACCATGCCTGACGCAAGCACCAAAGAGTCTTTCTTAATTACCGGCATCTTCTCGGGACCAACTTCATAACGCAGCGAGACATTCTTTAGCAGGTTTCCATTTTGGATTACTGAAATAGTAAATTTTACAACTTCTCCCTGCTTATACTCCCAGTTTGTATGATCAGGTGCAACTATTACCTTTACAAATTGTTCTGTCGGTTGCGCGTGCAGTTGAAGTAAAGAAGAAACAAGCACACAAAATAATAGGGCAGTACGTAGGTTTATACTCATTTTATTTATTTTAATTTAACTTTGGTTTTCAAATTTAAAAGTTCTTTGCTATTTTTTTATAAGCTTTTTGCAGGATTATTTTTATCGAAGTATCTAAAGACATAAAACCTGCTAAATAATCTGAAGTAATACTTTTAAAGCATTATTAAAGTGAAGGCGGCAACAGCCTATGCGCAGTGTTGTTCAATATCTTCCAGCGATTTACCTTAAGAACTGATTTGTTATTCTTACCAAATACTCTTGAAGCGGGTATAATGTAGTTGATTTATCGGGAAAGCATCATTTGACCTTATTACAGCTTTATTAAATGTTTTATTTGGGAAAAATATCCCTGTCATTACAGTAAGACCATTGTCTGCAAATAATTCTACTGATGCCACATCAACTATAAGGGTAAGATCTACTTTATTACCGGCAACCAAACGAGGCCCGGTAAACCCCTTTGCAAAACCTTTCTCAAAATCAATTTTTCCTGATTGCCCTAAGGATATAATACGTATTTCTTTCGCATAGCTTTATAGTCCGAAAGCTGTGGCTCCCAGCTTTTACGAATCTCTTCTTCACTTTTGCCTGCAATGATCTGTTCCTTGAATAAAGTGGTACCAGCCAGCTTGTCAATATTCCCCATCTGTTTGCTTTGCGTCATATCAAAGAATTTTTCTTTAAATGGATAAATTTTATACATATCCATCAGCCATTTAATATTGATCTTTCCTGTTTTGCGGAGGTCAGCGGTATTATAGTTTCTTAAATCCAATCCGTAACAAACCTGGTCCTGGTGCAAAGGCGTTTCAGACTTTCCGGGTATGCTTACCGGCGTAAAAGAAAATTGATATATCCCTTTTAAATCAGGGCTTCCTAAAACAGTAAAAGGCATGTAAGTGCCGCGGCCCTGGCTAACAATGGTGCCTTCGAATAAACATAAGGATGGATAAAGTAAAACCGATTGTTGTGTATTGAGATTGGGAGAGGGACCAACAGGCAAGGTATAATACAAATCATGAGAATAATTTTTTACCGGTATAATTTTGATCCTGCATTGCATTTTGCCGGGTAGCCATCCTTCACCATTGATCATTTGGGCAAACTCTCCAATAGTCATACCGTGAGTAATCGGAATTGGAAATTTGCCAATGCCTGAGGTAAGCTTCATATCTAATACAGGCCCATCAACATAACCATTAGGATTTGGGCGGTCTAGTATTATTAATTCTTTTCCAAACTCAGCACAGGCTTCCATCACATCATACAACGTATTAATATTTGTAAAGAAGCGGCAGCCTACATCCTGAATATCAAAAACCATAATGTCAATAGCGTCCATATCTTTTTTGGACGGCTTTCTTTTTTTGCCATATAAGGAGATGATAGGTATGCCGGTTTTTGAGTCTATCTCGTCGGCTACTACGGCTCCGTTGCTGGCATTTGCACGAAACCCATGTTCGGGACCAAATATTATCTTAATATCAACTCCTAATGAGCGTAAACTGTCTACAATTGATTTGTTACCGATGATGGAGGTTTGATTGACCAGCATTCCAACTTTTTTACCTTTTAAATAAGGCAGGTATTTTTCAACCTGGTGGGCACCCGGCAATATTGGCTCTTTGTAGTTACTGAATTCAGGAATATTTTTAGTATGCTCAGGCGTAAAAAAAGAGGTCGAAATAAATGATATAATGATAATCAAAAACTGTAGCCGCATGTTTGTCGTATATTTAAGTTTCTTATTGAAGGTAGTTTTTTCAAGTCAGTTTCCTTAATAATTCTCCATTATATGAATGGGATAGAAAAAGTCTTTTTCAATTCTTTTATAACCTCTTTTTCATTTCAATTGCCAGGTGTTTCTAATGCGTTACAGCTTGGCGAAAGCGGGCATTACATTCCTTCTATTCACTTTATTGCTGTCTTAACAGCAGTTAGGAGTTGCTGAAATGGTATTTGCACTTTCATTTCCATAATTCAAATTTACGGATTTTGTCCACATGATGAGGCTCACAAAATTATGCTACATTACATTTACTGCTGATTGAAACAATGCTGGTTTCACTGCCCGTTGTTATGAAACACAACTCCACAAGATGCATAAAGAACCGCAACTGGTCAAAAAAAAGCTAAAACCTGCTGAAGCACGACTAAGAATAATCTCTGACGGAATTAACGCCCTTATTCAAAAAGCTGCTTTCCTTTGCCAAAGTAAGCGCTGCCATATCGCCAATACTTTCTGATAATGCAGCAGGAACGATTTTGCAATTTCTATAAGAGTCGCTGATAGCTTCTTTCAACATCATTTCTCTCATATAAGGTTCTATTAATGATTTGGCCCGTCCGTATATGCCACCCAATATTATAACCTCCGGATTTAAAATATCTACTAATAAAGAAAGCCCCCGCCCGAGGTATTCTGCACACAATCTATAAATATCTATAGCAACTTCATCTCCTTCGTAAGCCGCTTCCGCAACAATTTTGGCCGTAAGGTTTGGAAGGTCATTTAAACTATCGCAGAAAGAAACTTTTTCTCCCATTTGTAATTTTTGACGCACTTTCATCTGCGTCAATTGCGCAATACCTCCACCACTGCAAAATCCTTCAAAAGAACCGGCTTTACCAAAACCTACAGGGCCAATTTCAGCTAATCTTAGATGCCCCACTTCGCCTGCAAGGTCATTAGTGCCCGAATATAATTTTCCATCCAGGATCAGTCCTGCGCCCATGCCTGTTCCAAAAGTCAGAAAGATTATATTGTTAAATCCTTTTCCGGCACCGTATTTCCATTCTGCAATTGCGCATGCATTTGCATCGTTTTGTAATAAAACAGCTTTGCCAAATCTTTTTTCTGCCAGATCAACTATCGGTATATTGTCCCAACCGGCAAGATTGGGTGGTGATAGTATAATTCCAAGTTTGCTGTTTAAAGGCCCCCCGCAGCTTATGCCGATACCGCTTATGTTTTCATTACTTACAGATTGTTTTGCCAGTAATTCTTCAGCCGTATCAAATAACAGCTCAATCATTTTATATACACTTTTATCTGTAGGTACGACCTTTTTTTCTATAATATCTATTGCTGCATTTCCATTATCGCTGCCTAACGTAACAGCGCATTTTGTACCGCCTATGTCAAATCCTAATAACATAATGATTGCTATTTGTTTTGTTCTTTAATCGGGTAAACTTTGATTGATTTGAATTTTACATTTCCATGCTTTGCATACAACCATAAAAAGCTTCCTTTTTGTTCAGACAAGCGGTTACTTATGCATCTCCTGTTATCTACTGATACATCTATGATATCATCTTTCATAATTATATCCACTTTTATGTTGTTATTTAATCCGTCTACTGCATAGATGCTTGTATTGCCAAGCGTTACAATTCTTTCATTTTGAGAAAAGTTAAGCTTATAACCTCCTGCAGCTTTTTCAGTTGATCTAAGATACAAGCCATATTCTTCGTTGTTGCCCAAAGACTCTATTTCCAATGTTATTCTGCAGTTTGGAGGAATTTTTTCAGAGTGAGCCGAACCAACACCATTTGGAGATGAAATAAGATAACTATTAGCGTCAGAAACGGCGACAGATGAACCAGGGATTAATTTTAGGGCAACAGGCTCATCGGTTTCAGGAATCATTTCTGGTGGAAATTTTGTTGCAAGTGTTCCGTCATCTTCCTGTATCACTTCGCGGAATATTGCATTACCACCAAAAATTTCTCTTTCACTGTCTTTGTTATCTTTCCGGCTCGGTATCCATGCTGCTGCTATTCTTCTTCCATTGGTAAATCCAGCCGTTTTTACCACATTCGCCCAATCTTCGTTCAGTGTCTGGTTACGTGGTTGCTGCCACGGGCCGTAAGGACTTCTCGACTTTACATAAGAAGTGTTTCCATGATGGCTATATACCAGGTAGTACCATCCGTTCCACGAAAAATAATCAGGACATTCCGGTACAGAAGGCTGCCCGGTAAGTATAGGATCATTTAAGTTCCAGCTTTTTAAATCTTCTGAGGTAAGATGTACAAGAGCACCATCTAAACCCTGTATAGGAGCATCGTTTTTTTTGCTTGCTACAAACAAATGAAAGGTGCCTGTGCTGTCTATAATCACTTTCGGATCCCTGAAATCTTCAGGGCTATATCCAGGTGCAGACGTATAAAAAGGATTAGGTTTTTGTTTTTTATAATGAATACCATCTTTGCCGACCGCATAGCTTAACTGTTCATTCACTTTACCCTCTTTATTAATAAGCCTTGTTGCATAAAAAGCATAAAAATTTTTATTGTCATACGCTATGGAACCCGTACAAATAGACTTTTCCCAATCTTCATCAATGCCGATCGCTATAGGATAATGCACCCATTTTTTTAAATCTTTTGTTGTACTTACTACCCATTGGTGGCCACCTAAACCACCGAGAGACGAATGATGAGCAGAATCCATAACCAGAACAGGTAATAGGTATCATTATGGAAAAAAGGAATAGCATCACCAACAAACAGGTTGTTACCAACAGGTTTAAAATACTGGAGATTATTGACAGGTTGTTTTGAAGGGTCGTACTTAACACTAAACTGTGCTTTTGAAATACCCAGAAGTAGGATGCTTAGAGAAAGTAACAGAATTTTTTTCATGATAATAAATATCTTTTAAACGATTAAGTAAATTTTTATTTATAATTTTTTTGTTCAAATAATTAGCAGCTCTCATTCGTTTACCAAATACTCTTGAACATAGTATACTCATTACCGGATGATTTTCATCCTGTTCCTGCATTTTTGAATAAATAAATTTATCGTTATAAAATAGTCTGAACTTTTTGTTGAGAATTAAAATTTATTAATTCTGTTATCTGTGATATTTCGTATGGTGGACAGGCTCCTTGCTTAGTAGCGATGAAGGCTCCAATGCCAGATGCAAACTCCAATGCATTTTCAACAGACGAGCCTTTTAGTAATTGGTGTATAAAACCGGCAAGAAAGGAATCTCCACTTCCTATAGTATCTGCAACATTTACTTTAAACCCTGCATGACGATGAACGGTTCCTTTATCATTCACCATCGCACCATCCCCACCCATTGTAACTATTAGTGTTTCGATATTAAAGCGGTCCTGCATCAATTTTATTCTGTCTTCAGTATTTTCAAAGCGACCAAACCATCCTGTAATAAGCTCTAACTCGGCTTGGTTCATCTTTAAAATATCAGCCCTTTGCAGCAAATACTCAACCTGAGGCCGGTTAAAGTGTGGCGGACGCAAATTGATATCTAAAACCTTCGTTTTTGCAATATCAAGCAATTGATAAAGCGTATCACGAGACTCTTTGTTTCTTGAAGTAAGACTGCCATAAACAAAAAAATCAGCCTGTTCAGGCAAACCGGTAAAATCATTTTTCCATTCAATGAAATCCCATGCAGAAGGATAAACAATATCGTAAACAACTTCATGATGGTCATTAACGTTTGCATAAACAAGTCCTGTGGAATGGTTGTAATCGACCTGGAAATATTTTGTAGTCACACCGCTTTCCGAAAGAATGTTTAAAAGTTTTTTCCCATAATCATCTGTACCGGTTCTGGTTATCAGCGCCGGTTCAGTACCTAACTTTTTCAGATGGTAAGCTACATTCATCGGAGCTCCGCCGGGAAGCGCACCAGTGGGCAGTATATCCCAAAGCACTTCCCCAAAGCACACCACCTGGTGTTGTGATGATGGTTTCATGATTTTATTTTTTAGCGTGTTTAAGCATTTTATTTTGGTTATCTACCGGTTACTAACAGCATAGCTTCATCAGGCATCGGGAGTTGCTCTCTGTGTTTTTCTGGGTGTAATACTTATATAATTTAGAGAGGTATTTAGTACCGGTTTTAAGGAAGTAGATTGTCCGTTAGTACATGAATTTCCGGCAGTATCAAATCGAAACAAGAGGCAATAATCAGCATAAATAATGCTATAAGGCAAAACTTTTCTTTCCTTCATTTGGCAAGCAATTTTAAAGCAAAGCAGAGGATAAGCCGAAACACAAATTGTAATTCTGCCCAATGGTATCCTTTGCAAAAGAACTATAATTTTTTAATATACGTCTATACTTAAATATCTATAAAAAGATTCGGCAAATAAATAGGATTTGTATGATGGTGACTTAATAGCATTTCAATGCCAATCGTTTCTAATTCGTGTTATCCATTAGCAAGATAATAAACTTTTAAACACTAATAGTTCAGTTTTCGAACCGGTTGCAATCCTTTCTCCTTTGAGTACAATTATTATTTTCACCCGTTTTTAATGGAACAATTTCAAAACCTGTTTTTATTTCTGCCTTCACCTTTCAAAGTAAACCTGAAGAATATCTGGCAGGATTTTTAAAACTTGAAACCAGAAGAATGGAGAAACCAATGTTGCAAGAAAATGAAAAAGAAAACATACTTTAAAAAGTGAATGGTGAAGGGTATAAGCAAAAGTGAAAGAATAACTTTTTAAAATAGCAGCCAAATACAATGACGTCAATTTAGTTTCATTTTTATACCTCAGCCTGTACAATATTCAAAAAGTGTTTAGTGAAGCAAAAAGAAGTAGTACCTTCCAAAAAAATTATTTAAATGAAGCAACTCTTTTTTGTACTGGTGTTGTGTACGGCAACAACAATACTTTGTGCCCAGTCAGCTACTAAACTGTTCAATAAGAAAGACCTTAGCGGCTGGACTGTTCATGGGACGGAAAAATGGTATGTAGAAAACGGGGAGTTAGTTTGTGAAAGCGGCCCCGACAAACAATACGGTTATCTTTCTACCAATAAAAACTATAAAAATTTTATTCTTTCCCTAAAATTTAAGCAGGAAGCAAATGGAAACAGTGGTGTATTTATTCGCTCAGGTATTGAAGGAACAAAAATCAATGGGTGGCAGGTAGAAGTAGCTCCGCCAAATATGTTCACAGGTGGTATTTACGAGTCATACGGACGTGAATGGTTAATAAAACCAAAGCCTGAAGATGAGAAATATTTAAAAGAAGGTAAGTGGAATAAAATGAAAATAAAAGTGATCGGGGATGAAGTAACCACCTGGTTAAACGGTCACCAGATGGTTTATTTAAAAGATGAAAAAATCGGTAAAGGCGAGGGTTTTATAGCATTGCAAATACACTCAGGGGGCGGTATAAAAGTACGATGGAAAGATTTTAAGATTAAAGAAATGCCTTGATCACTTTGATTTAAAAATAATTGTACATTGTCAATTGATTCCATCCGACCTGGACCATTTTCCTGATTGGTATAGAGAATCAACCCTTGAACATAAAAAACTTCATTAAATTGTATGCTTGTTGGTTAAACTACAAACGAAGTTTTATTAGCCATAAAGGAAGATATGTTTCTTCAATTAAAAGGATATGCTGAAAAGAGTGCTTATTTAAATATTTTAATACTAAATGTTAAAGAAATAGCCTATTATTGCGCGCATTTTATATCGAAATGCTACTCCAATAGCTTCTGAACTTCCAACATCCAATCTTCTCTGGTGGATGATTTGAATTAATTTTTATTACAGGAACGCTTTATTATAAAAAATTTTTCATTTCATCATCCATTATTCTTAGTTGAATTACTGATCAATTTTTATTTATATATCAAATATTTGTCCGCAATCCTTTACAGTTTAAGTTATACTATATGGAAACAAGTTTACCCTCTGCCATTAATTGGAGTCCAAACTCGTCTAAGAAAAATATCATCCCTTCTCTTAAAAAGCTAAGCCTTACTTGTTTTGTAAGTGCTTTTGTGTTTTTAATGGGGTTTGCTCCTGCAAAAATATTTGCTGCGGCAACTGTAACAGTTCCAACCAATGGTCAAAACATTTGTAATATCAAAGCAGTAGGTGGAAGCAGCCCTGCTTATACAACATTAAATACCATTACAGTTACTGAGGGAGTAAATTCTGATTTTGGATTTACTAGTTCAGGTTCGCCTATTACACTAACACTAACAGCTCCTAACGGATGGCAATTTAATACTTCTTCTTCGCCTTCATATACCTGGTCAGGCAGCAATATAAATCCAACTAATGGAGTAACTACAAGTACAACAACTCCTTTTACTTCAACTTCACTTACTATAATTATTTCCGGTAAACAGACAAGTGGAACAGTTGATGCTTTTACGATTAAGGGTCTCCAAGTTCAAGCAACTACCACTGCATCTTCAACTGGTAATATAACCCCCAGTAGTGTAACACCTACAGGATCGCTTAATGGAGTAACGACTGGGTCGGCGGGAACTAACTTTGCAACCTTATCGTTACAGGCGGCTGTAACCCCCTCAGTAACTATAGCAGCAAATCCTACCGGAACAATTTGTGCAGGTACTGCAGTAACTTTTACAGCAACACCTACTAATGGAGGCACCCCAACTTATCAATGGCAGTTAAATAATTCGAATATAACAGGAGCAACAGGAGCGACATACACAACAACCACTTTAGCAAATGGAGATCAGGTAAAGGTAATAATGACAAGTTCTGTTGCATGCGTATCTCAACCTACCGCAACATCGAACGTAATCACAATGATTGTAAATACCACTGCAGCTCCAACCGGAACTTCATCGCAGTCATTTTGTGCCAGCAATAACCCAACGATAGTAGATTTAACTGCGACTGGAACTACTATAAAATGGTATGCCGCTTCAAGCGGAGGGACCGCATTAGCAACCACAACTCCTCTCATTAACGGAACTCATTATTATGCTTCGCAAACTGCCTCAGGTTGTGAGAGCACATCTAAATTAGATGTAACAGCAACGGTAAGTAATCCTGCTGCTCCAACCGGAACTGCATCACAGTCTTTTTGTGCAAGCAGTAATCCAACGGTAGCTGAATTAATTGCCACTGGAACTATAGGATCTACTATAAAATGGTATACTGCTTCAAACGGAGGAACTGCCCTGACAAGTACCACTGCTCTTGTTGATGGAACTCACTATTATGCTTCGCAAACAGTTTCAGGTTGTGAAGGCACAGCCAGATTAAATGTAACGGCAACAGTAAGTAACCCTACAGCACCAACCGGTACTGCATCACAAACATTTTGTGCCAGCAGTAATCCTACTGTAGCAGATTTGGCAGCATCAGGAAGTGGCATAAAATGGTATGCTGCTTCAAGCGGTGGAAATGCATTGTCAGGTACCACTGCTCTTGTTGATGGAAATCATTATTACGCTTCGCAAACTGTTTCTGGTTGTGAAAGCACTTTAAGATTTGACGTAACGGTAACAATCAGTAACCCTGCTGCACCAATAGGAACTGCGTCACAGCAATTTTGTGCAAGCAATAATCCAACGGTTGCAAGTTTAGCTGTAACAGGAAGTTCTGGATCTACTATAAAATGGTATTCTGCTGCAAATGGCGGAACTGTACTTTCAAGTACAACAGCTCTTGTTGATGGAAATCATTATTATGCTTCTCAAACTGTTTCAGGTTGTGAAAGTGCATCCAGATTAGATGTAACAGCTACGGTAACTAGCCCTGCTGCACCAACCGGGGCTTCATCACAATCATTTTGCCGCAATCCTACAGTAGCTGATTTAACTGCAACAGGAACTGGTATAAAATGGTATGCTGCTTCAAGCGGAGGTAGTGCACTTTCAAGTACAACAGCTCTTGTTGGTGGAAATCATTATTATGCTTCGCAAACTGTCTCAGGTTGTGAAAGCACATCCAGACTAGATGTAACAGCTGCCGTAACTAACCCTGCTGCACCAAACGGAAATGCATCACAATCATTTTGTGCCGGAAATAATCCAACTGTAGCTGATTTAGTTGCTACAGGAACTGGTATAAAATGGTATGATGCCTCGAGCGGAGGATCTGCACTTGCAAATACAACCCCCCTTGTTGACGGAAATCATTATTATGCTTCACAAACAGTTTCCGGTTGTGAGGGCACAGCCAGATTTGATGTAACAGTTACGATTACTCAGGCACCCGTTATAACCTCTCAGCCAAAAGATACAACAGTTTGTGGCACAAAACCTTTCAGCTTTGTTGTTGCGGCAACCGGGGATGGGTTAACTTATCAATGGTATAAAGATGGCACAGCACTTTCAAACACAAGAAATATATCCGGAGTTACCACTAATACATTACACTACACCCAGGCTAACTTTGCTGACAGTAACTCAGTATTTACAGTAAAAGTCAGCGGAACTGCACCTTGCAGTGCTGTAACATCAGCAGGAGCCACTTTATCTGTAGATCAGAAAATAACAATAACCAGGCAGCCCCTGGACACCACAGTTTGTACAGGCAGCGATATTACTTTTACAGTTACCGCCACTTCTTCTGATCCCCTAACCTACCAGTGGAGAAAAAACGGAAGTAATATTAGTGGAGCGACAGACCCTACCTATACCATTACAGGAGTTAGTTCTTCCTATGCTGCTGATTATGACGTAGTAATTTCCGGCACACCGTCAAATTTTTCATGTCCTGACGTTACCAGCACACTGGCAACTTTAACCGTTAATCCTGCTGTTGGTACACCAACGGCCATTACGGTAAGCAGCGGTACTGAACCTACCTGCCAGTTAACCACCGGAACCACTACAACCACTTACTCAACTACAGCAAGTAACAGCACTGGCTTCAACTGGTCAATAAGCAATTCTGCTGCAGGTTCTATAAATGCAAGCTCAGGGGTAATGACATGGGCAGATGGTTTTTCAGGTACAGTGGATATACTAGTAACAGCAAATGGTTGCGGCACATCTGCACAAACAACCAAAACTGTAACGATTAAGGCTAATTCAACCATTGCCCTGACCTCAGGTGACGCTACTCAAGGCGTTTGTACGAATACTGCAATAAGTGCCATTAAATATACTATAGGCGGAGGAGGAACAGGAGCCTCTATAACAGGACAGCCTGATGGTGTTACCGGCACTTACGATCCAACTACAAAAGTTTTTACGATCAGCGGCACACCCACTGCAAGCGGAAACTTTAGTTATACTGTAACCGCAACAGGGTCTTGTAACAATCCTTCTTTAAGCGGCACAATAACAGTAAATCCAAATTCAACCATCAGCCTTTCTTCTCAGGCAGGAACTGACGCTCAGACAAAATGCATAAATACTGCGATAACAAACATTACTTATAGTGTTTCAGGAGCAACAGGTGCAACAGTTACAGGATTGCCATCAGGCGTATCGGGTAATTATAATTCAGGTACGCTTACCATCAGCGGAACACCAACTGAAAGCGGCACATTCACTTATACTGTCACGTCTACAGGTGGTTGCGGAACTGCTACTGCAACAGGAACTATAACCGTTAATGCTGCCCTGCCTGTAAGCGTAAGTATTTCTGCGTCTGCTACAACTATTTGTGCAGGTACTTCAGTAACCTTTACTGCCACACCAACAAATGGCGGAACAACTCCTTCTTACCAATGGAAGGTTAATGGAACAAATGCAGGAACAAATAGTAAAACTTTTACAACATCAACACTTGCAAATAACGATAAGGTAACGGTTGTTCTAACATCGAATGTTACGCCTTGTGCTGCCGGAAATCCTGCTACAAGCAACACTATTACCGAGACTGTAAATGATGCCAAACCTGTAAGTGTAAGTATAGCTGCATCTGCTACCACGATATGTGCAGGCACTTCAGTGACATTTACTGCCACACCAACAAATGGCGGTACAGATCCTTCTTATCAATGGAAGGTTAACGGAACAAATGCAGGAACAAATAGTAAAACTTTTACAACATCAACACTATCAAATAACGATAAGGTAACGGTTGTTTTAACATCGGACATCATGCCTTGTGCTACCGGAAATCCTGCTTCAAGCAACACCATTACCGAGACTGTAAATCCGAACCTGCCTGTAAGCGTAAGCATCGTTGCTTCTAATACAACAATATGCGCAGGCACGTCGGTAACCTTTACTGCAACACCGACAAATGGCGGAACAACTCCTTCTTATCAATGGAAGGTCAATGGAAAAAATGCAGGAATAAACAGTCCTACTTTCACAACTTCAACACTGGCAAATAACGATGTGGTAACTGTTGAATTAACCTCGAATGCCACTCCTTGTGCTACCGGAAATCCTGCTACAAGCAACAGCATTACAATGACTGTAAATGCTCCTTCATCGGGTGGTAAAATAACACCTTCCCAAACAATTCAATGTTCTGGCTCAAATAATGGGACACTTACATTAAATAATTCAACGGGCTTAATCAACTGGCAAAACTCAACAGACCTTGTAAACTGGACTTCCACAGGAAGCACTTCTCCCACAAATACTTACTCTAATCTTACGCAAACTACTTCTTATAGAGCAGTACTTCAAAGCGGCAGTTGTGGTTCAGCATTTTCTGATACAGCAACGGTTGTAGTAAATCCACCTTTCACTCCAACTATCACAGCTACGCCTACTTCACCAGTGTGTTCCGGAACACCTGTAACTCTTACTGCAAGTGGATATAATTCTCTTGGCGTATTAACAGTAGAGAATGGAGACTTTAGCACGGCTAACGAACCAGGATGGAGTGGTGGTAGTGCAAATAACAATAGCGATGGATCTAACCTTACATGGGGTGAAACAAACAACGGAAAAACCTTTAATGGCACAACCTATGGTTCCAATTCTCCAAGTGGTCAAAAATTCATGGTTACTTGTGGTAATGTCTCAAGCATTTTATCATATGATGACCAAGGTGCCCATTTCAGTACAGTTGGAATGACGTCTGCTTCGTTGGAGTGGTGGCAGGCATTTAAATTTGATGCCGGTACAGTGGGAAAAGTTGAAATTTCGACTAATGGGGGTGCTACGTGGTCCACTTTAATACAGTATAATGGTACCTCAACCTTTGCAGTACCTGATCGTGGCTTTACCAAGGCATCTATTAATCTGAAGGCTTACCTCGGTAAACCTAATTGTAATATTCGTTTTAATTATTCTGGCACTCTTAACAGTAGTTGGGGGATAGATGATATTGCAGTAACAGGCAATTATCAACAATTAAATTATAACTGGGGATCAGGATCAACTACTATCGCAACAATAACAGTAGTACCAACTAAGGATACTACTATTACCTTATCTGCAGGCAGTGGTAACTGTACAACAACGACATCTCAAACAATAACTGTAAATCCGTTACCAACTGCATATGATGTAACCGGTGGAGGTCGCTATTGCGCAGGCGGAGCTGGTATTACCGTCGGTTTGTTAAATTCTGAAGCCGGAGTAAACTATCAGTTATTTAATGGAACAACAGCCGTTGGTACTGCAAAAGCAGGAACAGGTGCACGTTTAAGTTTTGGTTTTCAAACAGCAGCAGGTACATATACCGTAAAAGCAACAAATGCAACTACTAGTTGCACACAAACCATGAATGGTTCTGCAACGGTTACAATAGATGTTCTTCCAACAGTTTCTCCAATTACAGGTACAACCACTATTTGTGTAGGAAACACATCTACTTTAAGTGACGCCACAACTGGTGGTACTTGGAGCAGTTCAAACACCGGGGTTGCTACAATAAATACTACCTCAGGTGTATTAACCGGAGTAGCTGCAGGCACTGCTAGAATTACCTATACAACTGCTGCCAATGCAAATGGTTGTACAAACAACGCTACTGCAACAGTAACGGTTAATGCCTTACCGACAGTTGCTGCAATCAGTGGTGTCAATAGTGTTTGTGTAGGGAAAACTATCACCTTAAGTGATGTAACAACTGGTGGCACCTGGAGCAGTTCAGATGTTTTGGTTGCTAAAGTAAATAGTACAACAGGTGTAGTAACCGGAGTAGCTTCAGGCGCCGTAACAATAACATATACAACTGCTCCTTCAAATGGCTGTACAAACAGCACTACAGCACCAGTTACAATTAATCTAACACCGGCACCAACCATCACTGCCCAGGGTCCAACTGCTTCGTGTACCGGCACTGTAACGCTAAGATCAGACAGTGCAACAGGAAACCAGTGGTATAAAGATGAAGTAGCGATAACGTTATTAGGAACATCACAAGACTATATTGCTACTGCTGCAGGTAGTTATACTGTTAAGGTAACCAATACAACAGGTTGTTCCGGCACATCATCACAGCCAGTTGTTGTATCCTTTATCATCAATTCCTGGATAGCCGCTGCTGACTCTAGTTGGAACAACCCTTTAAACTGGTGTTCAGGTAATATTCCAACTTCAGCAACAGATGCTGTTATACCATCTAATGTACGCTTCCCTATATTATCAGCCGATGCAGAGGTGAAAAATCTGGACATACAATCAGGTGCCCAAATTTCTTTAAATGGCAAGTCCTTAACTATCAATGGCACTCTTACAGGTACAAATAAATTTGTCGGAAGTACTAAGTCAGGTTTAGTATTAAACGGTACAAGCTCCTCAACTTTGAACTTCGACAATGTTACTGATGCCTCAACCAATGCTTTAAATGACTTAACTATCAACACCACAGGTACCGTTACCTTAGGCAGTAAATTATATATAACTGGTACGCTTACTTCCACTGCCGGCACGCTTAATACAGGTGATCAGCTTACTATACGGTCAACAAGCATTACAAATACTGCACGCGTAGCTCCTGTACTAGGCAATATTACCGGAGATGTAACTGTCGAGCGCTTTATTCCCGGAAGAAGATCATATCGTTTTATATCTCCTTCTGTTACTACAACTACAACAATTAATGATAATTGGATGGAAGGCACTGTAAATCCCGGCGTTTACAGCATAGCTGATCCTAAGCCTGGCTTCGGAACCAACATTACAGGAAATAATCCGACAACTAATGGTTTCGACCCTACCAGAACCAATAATCCTTCGTTGTTCACTTTCAACACTTCAACGCAGCAATGGGAGGCTATTCCAAATACGAGGGGTAATTTAAAGGCTGGCGACGCCTATCGTTTAATGGTAAGGGGAAGCAGAAATACAAACATGGCGCAGGATGATAATTTTCCCAAGCCGACTCCTACAATTTTAAGAGCAACGGGCAGACTTGAAACAGGAACAGTTACCCGTACCTTTAGTGGTCTTACTGCCAATGATTATATTTTTATTGGTAACCCTTATGCTTCACCTGTTGATTTCAATAAGATAGTAAGTTCCGCTACAAACATAAGCCCTACCTATTATGTCTGGGATCCTACATTCAGATCACGAGGTGTTTATATAAGCTATAATTTAACGGATGGTTTCCCTAGCCTTGATTCTTCTAGAGTAAATAACAATATTCAATCTGGCCAGGCATTTTTTGTACGCAGCAGTGGTAATTCCCCTTCATTAAAGTTCGAGGAGAACTATAAATCAACCGGTAACACTGCTGTATTCCGTGACCCATCCACCAGACCAAAACTTTCTTTGCAATTACTGTTAAATTTAAATGGAGGCAAGGAGAATAACGCGGATGGAGCGGTAGCTTTTTTTGATGATAATTTCACAACAGGTATAGGCAACGAGGACTCTTATAAATTTACTAACCTCGATGAGAATCTGGCCATTAACAGAGATGGAACTGCATTAAGTATGGAAGGCCGGCCATCTGTAACTGCTAACGATACTATACCCTTACTAATGTGGCAATTCAGGCAAAATAGTTATTACCTCAGATTGACAGGCAATAATTTCTCTCCTGAAGTTACAGCATTTGTAAAAGACTCATACCTGCACAAGGAGACTTCTGTTGATTTGTCAACAGTTACCTTACTGCCTTTCAGCATTTCTGCGGACTCTGCTTCTTTTGCAAAAGACAGGTTTAGCATAGTATTCAAAGCAGGCACAGCTTTACCTGTAACCCTTACCAATGTAAAAGCCTTCCAGAAAGACGATGGCATACAGGTAGAGTGGACAGCAGAGGCAGAAACAAACATAGACCGGTACGAAGTAGAAAAATCAATAAACGGGCAACAGTTTGATAAAGGAACTGCTATAACTGCAAAAGGCAATAATTCAGTAACGCAAACTTATGGCTGGTTAGATGAAAATTCAAGCACAGGCAGCAACTTCTATCGCATAAAAGTGATAGAAAAATCAGGTGCGGTGAAATACAGCAATGTGGTGAAGGTAAATATAGCAGCAGGCAACGGCAGTCTGACAGTCTTGCCAAATCCTATAAAAGGAAACGTAATAGCTGTGCAATTGAAGAATATGGAGAAAGGCAGATATTCAGTTGTACTTTACAACACCTTGGGTCAAAAGTTGTATAGCAGCACCATAGAACACGTAGCAAGATCAGGCACATACACGATTTCATTAGGCAGGATAATAAGTAAAGGAACGTACACGCTTCACCTTAGAAAAGGAGATACAATTATGAATGAAAGAGTAATTGTGGAATAAACTCTATAGATTCATAACTCCGGACCTGGCTATTAGGTATTAATGATCTATGCGATCAGGTTCGTGAATTAAAGATGCGTAACCTTTAAGGCATTCAGTTTAAATATCTGTTTTTTCAATTGGTACAAAACTTATATGTGTTGAATGATTGCGCAGGTGTCTATGAACAAGAGAGATCGCGCAGTACTTAGTAGATAATCCGCCTGCGTATCACTATGGAAAAGACGATTCGCAGGCTTTTCCTTTTGTCTTCAGCAATCTGATCAATTGGGGTTTGTGTGCTAAAATACAGATATGAAAAGCATCTTGGGATAGTGAAGACTATGTAAACCGGGCGTACCTGCTTCATCAAAAAAAAGCGCGAGGCTGATTTTTTCAAACCTGAAAAGCGGCATGGCTACTGTTTATAAACTTATGGGCGAAACGCTTACAAAAAAGCTCAACAGTTATAGATGCCGGACAAAGACAGGTCAGGAGTTCTGAAATTATGCAAGCTCATTACTGTATTTGATTATAAGTAAAGCAGCAAGTAGCCGTAACAAGAAAAAGAGATACGTTCAGCAAGGGATAATACTTTGGGGGAAACACAACAAAGGTTGCTCTTATTATACACCAGCAACCTTAATTATTTTAAGAATTATTAGATTAACCGCGTATAAAAAACTCTTTATTTTAGTCTTTCGGGCAAGAAACCTTTTATACCTTCGGGAACCAATTCTTTCACTATATTTCTTCCTGTCTCTTTTATATCATTTACGATATTGCTTTTCTCTTCTTCGGTAAGTTTAGAGTACTTGTAGTACGCAAAAGCAGCAAGGCCAGCTATAACTAAAATGTCAGAAATTTTATGTTTCTGTGTCATAAATCAAATTTTTATATAATAGTAACTGATTATAAAAATTATACCGCCTATTATCCTCAAAGTACTTTAGTTAAAATTCTTTTTTTACTGATGACTGTTTGTACAGTTGCCAGAGAAAACTTTAAAAGCTTAAAAGTTAATTTAAACTGTTTTTTCGAATTTTGTCAGAAGCTACAGTTCCCCCCTATGCCCGACGACTAAGTGCGACCATAAATTCTCGTAAATGTAAGTAGTTGTTCAATCATGATAGTCATTTATAATTTTTAAACGGAGACAACAACTAAACATTCCTAACTACTGCAAGAGGCAATGAAACAATTAAAGCCACGAACCTATTTATTCATTTTCACGTATTGCCTGAGTTGTTTCTTCTGGTGTAATGTCATAAAGAGACTGGTTATAGGTGCACTTCCCATTTTTTATAAGTAACAGTTGTGGCGACTGATGAGGTACATTAAATCTTTCGGCAACTGCATCTGATATACTACGGTGAGTTAGCAAATCCAGAATATAAAAAGGAGTATCTGCGGGCAGGGTGCCAGCTTCTTCCTTAAGAGTTCTTAATACACCTTTACTTATAGGACAAGTAGTATTGTGTTTAAAAATTACCTGGGGCTTTTCTGCTTCTGATATTTTTTCAAGCTGTTCTTCTCTATCTAAAGATAAAAATTCCATTTGTTATATTTTATTATATAGTTGCTACCATTATCATTCCACTACTTTTTCGATCTTCTTAATGCCTGTTTTTTTTTTTACATATTATTGTGCATCTTTTAGCTTTAAATGCGTTACAAGCATTTCTGAAGTTTTCTTGTATAAAAAGCTCAGGCTGCCCTGGCTGTAGCCCCAGGCTCTCTTCATTATACTGAATAGAAAAATCCCGGGTAATTCCCGGCAATACCTTTTAGTATCAGGAGTGTTTTAAAGTATGTTGATTGAAACTTGAATCCCATGCTCTAAGCTTCAAGCCCCCATAGCCTTAAAGCCCATTGCTCATAGCTCGTCGCTTGAAGCTAACTATTTCCCCCGTAATTTTGCTTCAAATAAGGTTTCAATGATAACTAATAGCTTTCCTGTTGAACAATTGATTTTAACATGTGAGAATACAGATTTAAAACGGATTGGGGAGAAAGTTTTAGACAAGCAAAGGCTATCTTTTGATGAAGGCGTTTTTTTGTTTGAAAAAGCTTCCCTGTCTTTTGCAGGTGCGCTTGCCAATTGGGTAAGAGAACAATTGCATGGAAATGTAACTTACTTTAACCGCAATTTCCATATCGAACCAACCAATATTTGCGTCTTCTCATGCGACTTCTGTTCTTACTCAAGATTATATGCACATCGTGAAGAAGGATGGGAATTAAGCGTGGAAGAAATGGTGGACATTGTAAAAAGATACGACGGTCAGCCTGTGACTGAAGTACACATTGTAGGAGGTGTTCATCCGAAGATGGATCTGAACTTTTTTATCAATGTCATTAAAGAAATAAAAAATCATCGTCCTGATCTGCATGTAAAAGGCTTCACTCCGGTTGAGTTAAATTATATGTTTAAAAAAGCTAAAGTTTCTGCCAAAGAAGGTTTGAAAAGAATGCAGGAAGCTGGCCTTCAATCATTACCAGGGGGTGGAGCAGAAATCTTTCATCCGGAGATAAGGAAACAAATATGCGACGATAAGGTAGATGCAGAAGGATGGCTTCATATTCATAAAACAGCCCATTCCATCGGAATGCAAAGCAACGCTACTATGTTGTACGGACATATCGAAAAGTTTTGGCATAGAATAGATCACATGGAGAGATTAAGGCAGTTGCAGGACGAAACCGGGGGCTTTAATACTTTTATACCGCTAAAATTCAGGAATCGTGATAATGCAATGAGCAATGTACCGGAAAGCAGTGTTGTTGAAGATATGAGAATGTATGCAATTGCAAGATTATACCTTGATAACTTCCCTCATTTAAAAGCATATTGGCCAATGCTTGGCCGGCAAAATGCACAACTTACCTTATCTTTTGGCGTAAATGATATTGACGGAACTATAGATGACACAACCAAAATCTACTCTATGGCCGGGAGCGAAGAACAGAAGCCTACCATGAGCACGATGGAGTTAGTAACTTTAATTAAACAGGTAAAACGAGAACCTGTGGAAAGAGATACATTATACAATGTAGTAAGGAAATATAATTTTACAGGTACTGAAGAGCTAAGTATTAATCCGGCTTTAAATTGATAAAGTTCTTAAACTGGTTTAAATATATCTTTTGGTAAAACAAAAAGCTGTCTGACCAATTCGGGCAATGGATATTCCTTGAACACCTTGAACAACAACCGTAGAATTCCTGTTAAGTAAGTGAGATTTAAAGGTTTTTTGTAATAAAACCTATAAAATAGGTAGTGTTGGCAAGTGTTTATTAAAAATCACGTACTTAGCTATCGAGCTATTATACATATCGCTGCGGCCCTTGCAATGGCAAAAAGTTATGCGATTGCTTATTATATTTAACTAAGGCTTAATCTTTATATCAACAACAGCAAATAAACCTGATCAATTTATCATGAAAATAGCTACTTATAATGTTAATGGGGTCAATGGACGGCTACCCGTGCTACTCAACTGGCTCAAGGAAACTGCGCCGGATGTTGTTTGCCTGCAAGAGCTAAAAGCACCCCAGGAAAAATTCCCCGAGAAAGCTATACAAGACGCCGGGTATAATGCCATCTGGCATGGACAAAAAAGCTGGAATGGTGTTGCCATCTTAGCACGTAACGCTCAACTCAATGAGGTTTGCCGAACTCTTCCTGGCGATGAGGAAGACAATCATAGTCGTTACATAGAAGCAACGATCAATGAAATACTTGTCGGCTGCCTCTACCTGCCCAATGGCAACCCGGCCCCCGGACCGAAATTCGATTACAAACTTCGATGGTTTGAACGGTTGACTGCCCACGCAGCTACTCTCCTTGCGGCTGGTAAGCCTGTGGTATTAACCGGCGACTATAATGTGATGCCAACCGAAATGGATGTTTACAAACCCGAGCGTTGGGTGGATGATGCATTGTTTAGACCAGAAGTCCGCGAGGCTTTTAAAACACTTACCGATCAGGGATGGACAGATGCAATACGAAAACTGTATCCGGATGAAACGATCTATACATTTTGGGACTACTTTCGTAATGCATATGGTCGCAATGCAGGATTACGTATTGATCATTTCCTGCTTAGTCCACACCTTGACCGCCGCCTCATTGCCGCCGGTGTTGACCGTAATGTTCGCGGATGGGAAAAAACAAGTGATCATGCTCCCGTCTGGATTGAACTTGCTGATGAATAAACGGCAAAAAGATCAGAGAATTGCCGCTAAATATTTAAACCATGCTCTTTTTATATAATTCATGCCTTACAAATGCATTAGCGATAAAACTAAGTATATTTTATAAAAATGTGACTCATCACGATTTCCATCTTTCACTACCTGTCTGGGTAGCTTACCATAATGCATGTTCATTTCTCCCGGTGCATATCTTCCCTCCCAGCAGTGAATATCACAAATACTTTCATTTTAGATTCTAAAAATTCCTGCTCTCACCCATTTCCCGGTATTTATATCTTTGCAGGACCTCAATTATGTTCACAAAAATTAAAGCATATTATAAAAAGTTAGTTCCCGTAATAACCCATGCCGAACTTGATGCTTTAGAAGAATGCCTTACTATAAGGGAGATTGAAAAAGGAGGTTTTTTAGTAAGGCAGGGACAGGTTTGTAACCATGTTACTTTTATAAATAAAGGGTTGGTAAGAATATTTTATAATGCCGACGGCAAAGATGTAGCAATTGGTTTTATAGGTGAAAATGAATATATCAGCGAATATGAAAGCTTCTTAACAAGAAAACCGGCGGCACAAAATATAGATGCACTAAGCGACGCAGTGTTAATAGACTTTGCTTATAACGATGTACAACGATTGTATAAAACTTACCCTGTCTTTCAGGAATTTGGAAGGAAAATAGCAGAACATTTATTCATTATGCTCAACCAGCGTAATACATCTCTCCTTGTACTATCACCCGAAGAACGCTACCGGTACATGATAGAAAAGAATGCCGTATTGCTGCAGCAGGTACCTCAATACATGCTCGCATCTTACATTGGCGTAACCCCGGAACACCTTAGCCGCATCCGTAAAAAAATGATGACCTCTTAGTGAGTTCATTGATAAATATCAATAAATATTACTCATCTGATCTTATTGATAATTATCAACGAAAATGAATAGCAGCAGAAAGAACTTTGAGGTAATAAAATTTTAGTTATGCATTTCCTTATTCAACTTAAAAATCGTAATCCTTTATTTTTCTGGTATGGTATATTAAATTTTGTTGCCGCCATAGTTTGTGCTATTCTTACACAAACAACTGATATCACTGTACTCAACATCAATGCTTTTGTCAAGCCTGGGAAATTTTATGTATCCATAGGCATATTCGTTTTCACAATGGGCTGGCTGATGCCTTACCTGCAGATGCCAAAAAAAGAAAGAGCATATACATATATGGCCATCATCGTTTTTACCTTTGAAAGTTTCATCATTACCTGGCAGGCTGTAAATGGCCGCTTATCACACTTTAATAAAGACACTCCTTTATACATTGCCCTGTTTAGTTTAATGGGTATAGCTATAACTATATTAACCGTATGGACCGGATATATCGGTTATTTATTTTTTAAAAAGAAAGATTTTGATCTGCCTGCCTCCTATGTATGGGGTATGCGGTTGGGTATATTGTTTTTTGTATTGTTTGCTTTTGAAGGCGGTCTTATGGCATCGTTGCTGCGTCATACCGTTGGTGCTGCAGACGGCGGGAAAGGTTTGCCTGTTGTAAACTGGAGCAGGGAACATGGAGATTTGCGAATTGCCCACTTCCTTGGCATGCATACCCTGCAGATCTTTCCTTTGTTTGGTTATTATATTGCTAAGTCAGGTAAAGCAGTTCTTGTTTTTGCTTCAATATATATAATGATGGTATTTGCGGTATTAATAGAAGCTGTGATGGGAATGCCATTGATATAAGCTTTGACCGGGCGATCGGTGAAGGCATTCAAAAACATATGCAGCAGTTTTTGAAAGAAGCTTATGCAGTGCCGCTGCAAGAACTAAGCCGGCGGCTTGAGCTTTCAATTAAGGTAACTACTCAGTCTGTGTAATTAAAAAAAATTTTAACGCGAGTGCTCAGAGAAAAATACACGCGGAGAAACACAGAGACGAACAATAGAAATGATGAAAAAATGAAATTACAGAAGTAATAATTGAATGTGCCATTAAAGTACATAAATCGTTAGTAAGGATTGTTAGAATCAGCATACAAAGAATGTATGGACTATGAGTTGAAAAAACAATTCTGGAAATTGAAAGAGAAACCAATGGTTTAAAAAGGGTTGTAAACAATTACTAACTCGGTGGCCTCTGCGAAAACCTCCCCGAAACTCTGCGTTTAAAAAAGACCTGATTAATAACCATTAAGTATATATAACACCTAATTCTATTAATAGGCTATTGATAGGAAATAATTTACCTTAATTTTTGTTTTGCAAGTAAAGAAACACCTGCGGATGCATAGTGTATAACCTATACCCTTTCCCATCAAAAACAGTGATTGGGCTCGAGTGATCTCCTCTTACAATTGGGTTTTTAGGGAATTTAACCCAATGTATCAAATCGGTTGACACGGCTACATTAGATGTCCATTCTGTGGAAGATGCCATAGGGTCTGAAGATGCATGGTAATATATATAATACCTGCCTTTATATCTGACAACCTGGTTGGCAGCAACAGCACCGGCATCATACTTTTCCGGCCCGGTTTTAATAACCGGCTCGTCGTGCACGTTTATCCAGTTTTTGTGGTCGTTTGATTCTGCAAGCCATATTGCTTCATCATTCCGTTCGTAAAAGAGGTACCATTTGCCATTTTCTATCCACACAGTTGGTGTTCCATAAGGCCCGGGAATGGTTTTTCCGTCTACAGCTTGAATTTTTAAATCTCCTTCCTCCTGCCAGTTAATGCCATCATCGGAAACAAGTGAATGAGCTACATCATTTCTGCCCTCTGCAAACATGTAAAATTTGCCTTTATTTTTAATAACACACATGTCTTCAGTCCATTTTTCACTGAAAATCGGGTTCTTAGCGTATCTCGTCCAATTTATGCCATCTCCTGATGTGGCATAGCCCAAATATTTGGTTACGGTATCGTCTCCTTTGTACCCTGTGTACCACATTTTATAAATACTGTCTTCGTATATAATATAGCCTCGTTCGCGGATTTGTTTATCCCAGGTATCTATGCCTGTACCTTTAAAAACCGGGTTAGCATTGTATGGTACAAATTCAACCATTTCAGCAGGAAATTCTTCCTTATTTATATCTTCAATGACAGATTTCTGCTCATTCTTACAGCTAAATACAATCAGAAGTAACAATAATATTTGTAGATGCTTAGGTAAGTTCATCTTATTTCTTTTTAAAAACGAAATTTTTTTAAAAATAAGTGACCAATGTACCTGCCTGCTAAGGATGGCTGTTGCTATGGGCGAGCTCTTCCAAATGCTTAGCCATAGCTTTACGGGTTGAATAAAGCTCATCCCGGCTACGGGAGAATGTACTTACGTCAATTACCATATTATGAACCATGGAGTCTGCGAACTTTTTGTCACCTAAATCTTTCAACATCCACAGATACTCATAATCTTCAATTCCTTCGCGCAAAAGTTCAAATCTTATTGAAGAAACCGGGCCATTTACATCAGGCTGGCCGGTATATTTTTTAGTATGATCTCCGGGATACACCAATGAACCTTCGCCGTTTAGCAGATAACCGTCACTACAAAGAAAACCGGAGATAAAAGTAATAGCGTCAAGCCAGGGATCGGGAGTTTCAGGCCAAAAGTTGGCGGCCCAGTACAAGATACCAGCCATGTTATAACCAGCAGTAATCCACGGAACCATAACCGGATCGAGAGCCGGGGCATCAATGAAATAATTTGGTTGTGGAAAAGTCTGATCGCAAGAGATATACCACGTCATTTCTCCTCCTTTGGCCTGCTCTTGTTTGATCGCTTGTTTAACCTGCTGATCGTTCAGGGCATTTCCATGAATTGAAAAGTTATTGACATGTCCGATGAGGCTGCCCCAATCAGGGTCGTCTGTTACGGGCGACTCGGTGGCTAAAAAAGGAACACCTGCTGCTGCTTCGTGTACAAGATTAGCCCATTTGCGCGTATCCTCGTAGGCCTGTTTTGAATTGGGTTCATCAATCGGACTATTAAATACCAGCCTGTCTTTCCATCCGTGTTTTTCAAAATACGATTCGACCTGCGATAAATAAGACTTGACTTTCTGATTAAATGTTTTAGAGAATAGCTCCTCCGCTCCGATCTGCTTTTTCAGATCAGAGGGATAAGTTTCTAAGAGAACCCTGTTGCTGTGTAACTTATTCAGGTAGTACTGATATCGTGCATCGTCAAATTTAACCTCCACTTTTTCACCAGTTACTTTAATTTCGGGCTCGAGTTGATCGTTGAACCAGGGTTCCATGCGATGTGCATAGAGAAAATCATAATAGGTTTGTGTAAGTTCATCTATTTCCCGGGATGAAGCGTCTTTGTTGTAGAACCCGGCTAGCCATCCTTTCGATACATTCATATAGCTGATCATGTGCGTTTTTTCGGGCAGGGAGAAGTTGTAAACTTCCACTTCTATATTTAGCGTTTCAATAACTTTCTCATTTTGTGTAACCGTAATAGTACCTGTGTAGGTGCCTTTAGGTGTTGAAGATGGAATGGAGATATCTACCCAAATGGGACGATTATGAACAACGGCATATTGAGCCACCATGCTAAATGGTTCTTTAATTGGTGCAAGGGCATCGGGCCAAGACCCTGTGGCTCCAACAGCACTTGATTTGCCATATAGCATTATATAATGCTCAAGATAAAAAATGATCTGAGCCTGGGGCAGCACTTTTCCCTGTTGAGATGTAAGGTTAGAGGCTTTAATAAAAAAACCATCCGGCGCCTTTGGTTTACGCCCTGGAGGGACTGGCACAGTAATTACTACCTGAAAGGGAACATGCTCATTGCCTGCTCCTGCGATAGTAATTTTTTTCTTTTCCTTTGACCAGACCAGGTTATTCGTTTCAGCCGCGTCATCGGGCCGGACTTTTTGTTCGGCTGGCACAGCCCATACTGTCAAACTTCCACCCGTCGTCATTGTGTTGGCCTTAGTGTCGTTTGCACCCGTATTAGCCTGGCCGAACACGCTTTCTCCACTACTTAAAAAAAGATATAGGGAGATAAGTATGGATAAGAAACGAGTACCTTTAAAGTGAATGAGATTTTCAGGAAAGGCCTGAGATATTACACTCCGCCAAAAACATTTAAATCTACGTAGCTTTTTATTCATACTAATAATTAAATATTCAATTAGAGGAAAATGACTAAAACTAAGGTATATGCCTACTGCTAATAACTTTCTAATTAACTGAAAAAAATAATCACAAAAGTCAGCCTTTGGTCAATAACCCGGATTTTGGGTTAACAATGGATTTAGTTGAACATCATTATCAGGTATAGGAAACAAATAATCATCTTCCGAAAAATTCTGCTGTATTGAAGGAATGCTCTTCTCTTTTAAAATTCTTTTTCTGATTAGATCGAACCAACGATCATATTCAAAACATAATTCCTGGTTTCTTTCTTCAATGACTGCTGCATCAAAAGCTTCTTTGGGCATCCCGATAGTCAACTTTGGATGTAAAGGATTATCTATATGACCGTTGGCACGATCTATTACCTGGTTGACAGCGTCAACTGCTTCTTGCGTCGGACTGCCATTAGCCATATTTGCTGCTTCTGCATAAATCAATAAAACGTCAGCATAGCGGATAATAGGCATACTCATGATTGAAGAGTAATTGTCAAAGTCTTCCTGCTTATCATACATGAATTTTTTTATAAAAGGATTTTGATCATCAGTCCATTCAGTATAATTCTTACCATCAATTTCTGTAAGTATAAAAGCATCTTTACGTGGCTCCTTTGGATATTGTTGTTCCCATTCCTTTTGTACCCTAAAATCTCCCCATCCATTTAAAAGCCCTGGTTTGTAAATTTCAGGATCAGTATTTATGTCTGCATAGTTAGAGTTAAAGCTCCACATCATTTCAGGGCCGTACTTTGTTTCTACACTAAATACTTGGGTAATATCCGGTACGAGTGAATAATTTCCCTCCTGCATAACCTGCTTTGCAAGATCTGCTGCTTTTTGATAATTACTTACATCATTTAAAGGCGCTGTAGCCATCGTAAGATAAGCCTTTGCCAATAGCCCTTTTGCTGCACCGCTCGTTGGCCTTCCCTGTTGTGAAGTTGGCCATTTTGCAGGAAGTTTATTAGCAGCTTCAGTAAAATCACTAACAATTAAACTGTAAACGTCGGCAATCGGTGACCTGCCGATTTTAGCGTTGATAGGATCTTCTGTATCTTCAGTAAGCAAAGGCAACGCACCAAACATTCGCACAAGCATAAAATAATTATAAGCACGAAGAAACTTTGCCTGCGCCATTAATACATCATAAACATCTGGTGATATTGCTGCTCCTAAACTACCTTTTTTCATAGCTGCAATGGCGCTATTAAGGCTTAATATTGATCTATAGTGGAGTTCCCATAAATCACTCCCATGATTATTTGAAATTACTAAATCACCTCCGTCATATTGATCATCATTAATAAAGTTGCCCATTGCATAACCATAACCTCCCCAATAATCCCATAGATTGTTCATTGCACCTGCAAATGTTGCCTCAACCTGCGCAGGAGTTGTATTGAAATTTTCAGGTGTAACAAAGCTTATAGGCTTTTCATCCAGCTTTTTGCATGATGTTACAACACTTAGGATTATAATGAGTAAAAAAACTTTTGTTTTTAAATATCTGCTATTATTTTTCATATTAAAGATTTTTTAGAATGATACATTTAACCCGAAATTAAAAATTTTAGATTGCGGATAATTGCTAAAGTCAACGCCAATTTGAGCATCATTAGCATTATATGAGCTAACTTCAGGATCATATCCGGTATATTTAGTTAACGTAATTAAATTGGTAGCGCTAACAAAGGCTCTGAGGTTAGATAACCTTATTTTATCTGTAATAGATTTAGGTATATTATAGCTTAAGGTAATATTCTTTAACCGCAGGTATGATCCGTCCTCTACCCACCTGCTAATTCTCTGGTCACCACCTATAGCAATTTTATTTGTTAAACCAGCTTCTTCGCGTGTTTTCCCATCTATAAAACCAGGAACATCTGTATTTTGATTTTCAGGAGTCCATCTGTCTAACAGGCGTGCACTTGTTCCTTCGCCCGGGTTTTCCATGCGAATTCTTCCCATATTAAATATATCATTCCCCTTTGTTCCCTGGATAAGAAAATTAAGTTCGAGATTGTTATAAGAGATACGGTTATTCCAGCCAAAAATAAAATCCGGGAAAGCGTTACCAATTACTTTCAAATCTTGTCTATTGATAGCTCCATCATTATTAGCATCAGTAAATTTGCGATCTCCTGGTAACTGCCCGTATTCAGCAGCTTCTTTTGCTTCACTTGTCTTCCAGGTGCCTTCATAACCATAGCCGTAAATCTGGCCGAAAGATTTTCCAACTATCAAATACATAAATGGATTATTTACGCTATATCCCCCTTTTGTTGTTCTATAACCAAGCCTGTCAATGTTCCCTAAATTCAATACTTTATTTCTGTTGGCCGAGATATTAAAGCCTGTGTTCCATCTAACCTTGCCAACAAGAGGATCGCCACCAATTTCTATCTCAATTCCCCTGTTTTCAATAGATCCAACATTGTCAATAATACTGGTAAAGCCGGTGTAACCAGGTATAGTACGGGACATGAGTAAATCTTTAGTTGTTTTTTTATAGTAATCAGCGGTAACTGTTAACCTGCCTTTAAATACTGCCAGGTCAATTCCCACATCCGTTTGTGTCGTACTCTCCCATTTAAGTGATGGATTAGGAGCATTCGAAATGTAATAGCCTAAATCTGTTCCATCACTTCCATTGTAAGGATAATTACTGCCGGAGCTGATCCTTGATAAGGTTTGATAAGGACTAATGGCTTGGTTCCCTGTTATACCCCAACTTGCCCTGACTTTGAGCATTGAAAATACATTGAGGTTACGGATGAAACTTTCTTCGGATGCTTTCCATGCTACAGACGCAGATGGAAAATATCCCCATTTATTATTCTTTCCGAAAACAGAAGATCCGTCGGCACGATAACTGGCGGTCAATAAATACTTATCAGCAAAACCATAATTAATGCGTCCTAAGTATGAGTTAAGTACTCTTTCTTCAGCATCTGACGTAGGTACTACAATATTTGCCCCGCCAAGGTTAGATACACCTGTCTGGTCTGATAAAAATTTGCTTGCACGGAGTGTAGAAAAATTAAATTTGGTATATTGTTGCTCTGCTACTGCAGTAAAAGTTAAATGATGATTATTTAAAGTTTTATCGTAGGTTAAGATGTTTGAATTTTGATACCTGACATTCATGCTTTCTGTAGATATACCCAGGCCTGTGTTTTGTCTTCCTTCGTAAGTCTTTTGATTATGATATGCACGGTTATTGACGTTAACTATGTTTGCTCCGCCTGTAATTCTTAATGATAATCCCTCTAAAGGCCTGAATTCAATATAGCTGTTTAAAACATTCCTGATCGTATTATTATCAATTTTTGGTTCAATCGCACTTGCCAATGGATTCCAGGTGTCACTTGCACCATAGCCCTGCCTGTGGACACTGTAATTTCCAAGAGAATCGTAAATAGGTTCTGTAGGAGCCCAACGGGGAGCAACGTTGACTGAGTTTCCCAGGAAGCTGATATCTGCGCTTCCGAATGGAGGTGAGTTGCCTGCTTCCTTAGTGCCCGCCCAGCTTAAACCAAAGCCAGACCACTTATTAATATCGGCTTTTAAATTAGTCCTTAAAGAGAAGCGCTGGTATTCTGAGTTTACCAGTATTCCCTGCTGATTTAAGTATCCCCCGGAAACCAGGTATTTTAAATTATCTGTTCCGCCACTGATGGAAAGCTCATGATTTTGAATGGGTGCGGTACGATAAATAACATCCTGCCAATCGGTGCTGTTTTTTTCATATCGCTGTATATCGACATCTGAAAAAATTGGAACAGGTATATTACCGCTGCCTGTCCTGGTAAGAACACTGGCATTTATTGTCCGTGCAAAATCAGCGGCATTCATAACATCGAGTTTTTTTCTTAGCTTAGAAACACCATAACTATAATTATAACTGATAACAGGTTTTCCTTTTTTTCCAAGTTTTGTAGTAATTAAAACTACTCCGTTTGCTCCCTGGGCGCCATATATAGCAGTTGCCGAAGCATCTTTCAAAACTTCAATAGATTCTATATCATTGGGATTTAGGGAATTGAGGTTGCCTCCCTGCAATCCATCAATTACAATCAAAGCATTGTTACCACCATTAATGGAATTGCTTCCCCTTACTCGGATAGTTGTATTTCCACCCGGAGCTCCGTCTGTATTTAACACCATTACTCCCGCCGCTCGCCCCTGCAAAGCCTGATCAACCCTTTGGGTGGAAAGTTGTGTAAGATCAGAGCCTTTTATTGAACTAATTGCTCCTGTTATGTCACTCTTCCTTTGAGTGCCATATCCAACTACTACAACATCTTTCAATTGTCTTACATCCTGACTCAAACTTATTTTTAAGTTTGCCCCTGAGCCTATAGCGACTCTTTGGGTGACATAACCTACATAATCAAATTCAAGTTGTGCACTGCCTCGCGGAACTCTAATCGTAAACCTTCCGTTGGCGCCTGTCGTTGTCCCGCTATTTGTACCCGGAACTAATACGCTTACACCGTTTAGAGGTTGCCCTTCTTCAGTTGTAGTTACAGTACCTGTTACAATCCGGTCTTGCGCAAATATATCCTTCCCTAGAAGTAACATTAGCAGCAGTAAGCAACTTTGTAAACATTTTTTCATACTATTAAATTTAAGTTTTTAAATTAATTCAGATTTCAAGCATGTATCGATTGTTTTAAAATCCAATATCCGTTGTTAGAAAGCTGTTGTTGAAGTTCATGTTTACTATAATTATACATGAATCTGTTCTCTAATTATAGCAATTGCAGAAAAAATATTAACCCTTCAGTAAACCAAAACTTTGAAGGATCAATAAAGTTTCTGGGTTTTCTGTTTAAACAAATTTACAAAATTTTATGTGTACGCACACATTTTAAAAAAAGATTTATTTTTTTTATTTTACATAGGATTGTTGTAACTACTTAGTCTTTATAATTTGTAAAAAATTTAAACGCAGAATGCTCAGAGAAAAATACACGCAGAGAAACACAGAGACAAATAATAGAAATGATGACAGAAAATGAAATTACAGAAGTGATAATTGGATGTGTCATTAAAGTACATAAATCATTAGGACCAGGATTGTTAGAATCAGCATACGAAGAGTGCATGGACTATGAGTTGCAAAAAACAATTCTGGAAATTGAAAGACAAAAACCTTTGCCCTTGATGTATGAAGAAGTGAAGTTAGATTGTGGTTATAGATTAGATTTTATGGCAAACAAAAAAGTAATTATAAAAATTAAATCTATTGAGGCATTGAATGATATTCATCTTGCTCAGATACTAAACTTATTTGAGACTTTCGGGATGTAAAGTAGGATTGCTTATCAATTTTAATGTGCTGAAATTAACCAGCGGCTTAAAAAGGGTTGTAAACAATTATTAACTCTGCGGCTCTCTGCGAAAACCTCCCCGAACTCTGCATTTAAAAAAGACCTGAGTAGTAACGCATTATTTAGTGATGTAATGACAGGGATGATATTAAATACGACCTGCTGTTTTTAGGGAATTGACTAATTTTCTGCTTTCTTTTTGAAAAAAGCTATTGTGTTAAGATAAACCTGACTTAATGAAAAACATGCATTACCTGGTTCTCTTCACCTATATAATAGCTAAGGTTTTCTTTCGTAACTATATCGAGGGGCAAATATTTTAAAGCGGGCACTTTCTTTTTAAAAACAAGGTAGTCCGTTAAATGATTAATTCCCCAATAGCCTTGTCCTTTCGGATTCTGATTTATAAGGAAACTAATTACTCCGGAATTTAAGTATTGTATATTTTCAGAAACTAAATCATACCCGATTATTTTTATGTTTTTAATTCGTCTGGCTTCCAGGTAATCTGCTATATCGTGCGCTTTAGAAGTTGTTACAAAAATACTGGCAAGATCAGGTGCACTGCTGAGGATCTCATCAAGCTTTTTAGAAAAGGCTTTTTTAGAACACCGGTTTAATTCAGTTCTCAAAATATTGTACTTTTCTTCAAGTTTATTTTCAGAAAAATAATTACGAAAACCTCGCTCTTTTGTTATTAAGTGTGCGGCATTGCTTATTTCTTCATCTATATGAGCAATCAAAACAGAGCAAGGATAGGGCTGTCCATAATGAATTAATTTAGCAGCTAAATATCCACTTTTCAAAGAGTCCTGACCGATATAACTTAAAGGATCATATTCAGCAATCTGAGTATTAAATAATACAAAAGGGATATTTTTATTCTTCCATCTTTCAAAAAAAAATAAACTTTCGCGATAAAATATGGGAGAAAGAATAATACCGTCTACAGTATCTTCGGATATATCGTTTGCTTTTTCTTTAAAGGAACTTACATCATAAGGATTAAAAATATATTGCTTTACAACAATTCCATATTGTTTAAGATCTTTTTCTGCTTTTTCTATTCCTGATTTTGGCGCTTCCCAGAAGGAGTCGGTTAACGGGTCTGGTATTAAAGCTGCGAGATTATATACTTTATATGAACCTAAAGCCCGCGCCATAAGATTAGGCTCATAGTTCAATTCATTTAGAATTTTTAATACATCTTCCTTAGCTTTTTCAGAAACCCTTCCCCTGTTGTGTATTACCCGGTCTACCGTTCCTGCGGACACTCCTGCTTTTTTGGCAATGTCTTTTATACGCACTATATTATTTATCATATCTGAAATGAACAATTATCTATAACAATGAGGAATAGTAATGCAATTTATTTAATCAGTACCGAAGTGAATTATGTTTGTAAAACAGAATATCAGCCAGGAAACAGAAATTGCAGTTTTTATAAAACTTCATAAGAGCTTATGGAGTAAATATTGTTTGATGCTGGATTTTTTTGAAGTACTTAACGTAATCCCTTTATCCTGACTAACGTTTTTTGGTGTTTTGAGAGCCTTTCTGCCGCATTTTTTCAATAGGGCAAAAAGCTTCGCTAAACCCTGCATTAATCAAAGTGTGTAATTTATAATCAATAAAATAAAATGCTCTAAGGAAATATTTCAAGATTTAAAAATTATCCTGACCGGGGTAGCATAAGCTCCACCACTGAATTTATCAATTCTTCAAATTAATGAAGATTATATTTCAACCAGAATGGCACTCGGGATTTTTAATCACCAATAGTAAAATCGGTCTTGCAAAGAGCATTTGAGTAAAGCTAAGAAATTGGAAACTGTCACTAACGTTAGCATCGGAATTTATTTTTGGTCGTCTGAAAAAAGGGGAATGGCCTTTAACGATTTGCAACAATAAAAGAATAACGACGTAAGAAAAGACCTTCTCAAATGCGCAAATGAAATCGTTAATACATTCAACTGAAAATCTGCGAAGATTTTAATTAACGGGAATATCTGAATCAAATAACTGCATTTATTTATACTTACAGCAAAAACGATATGAATAATTAGCTCCTTTTAAAACCTATATCTCTTATTACCGGTTATTACCTGAAAAATTTTCTATTCAACATTTATTCTATTGAATCTTATAACTTCAAATTTATCAACTGATTTAATATTCTGTAGTTCTCATTTGTATTAATATCCTCCGGTAAATTTTTATTTTTTCCATTATAAACATCCATTACCCAACGAGCCAAAGCATTATCATTATCTTTTTCTACCCATCCGTTTAAAAGTTTTTTTGCCTGGTCAGGCTTTCCTGTTTTTTGTAAGGCCCATGCGGTAATCAGGTTGTTTACAGATGCCGCATTCTCCTGAGACTTTAAAAGTATTTTGTCAAGCATTTTCCTTGCTGCTGCTGCATTTCCTTGTTTTGTATAACTTTCATACGCAAGCCAATCTTCCAGTCTTTCATCTATATCTTCCTCATATGGTTTACCGACTCCAAGATTTTCAGGCCATAGTCGCGAGGAAGTAATATACTGCAAAGCTTTGTCATAATTCTTATTCTTCATTTCCCCTATGGCCAGCATCAATTCTGTTTCTTTATACAATTGTCGTCCACCCGTGGCACCTTCGTTTGGAAGTATCTCAATTGTCTTCAACAGGTTGTCAGCCTCATTATATTTTTTATTAAGCAATAATGTTTTTGCATAGAGCATGTCTAATACAAAATTCCCCTTAAACTGGTTTTTATATTCATTTGCCGTTTGTAAGGCCAGGTTATATTGTTTATTTAATAAATAATAGTTGATTAAATTTCTGCCATAACGCCATTGGTTTTTGTCCAGTTTTCTTGCCTGTTGCAAATCGTTTAACACAAGACTGCTGTCATTCTTCATATTAAATTTTGCACGGGCAGCATAAAAAGGCGCATAGTTAACGGCATTTCCACAAGCCTGAAAAAGTTGTTTTGCTGATTCTGTATTATTATAGTTCCATTCAATCAGTGCAAGGTGATATTTTAAAAGCCAGTTATCATTTTTTTTGATCAGCTCTTTTAACACCTCTGCAGTTTCAGTTCTGAAAGGAAATACGAACTCAGGGCGAAGCTGCTGAAAATTTAAAGGCTTGTTTTCAAGGAAGGAAACCCAGTACAAAACTTCTGCATTGGCAGGTGCTGATTGCAATACTTTGGCTGCATCATTTTTTTGGCCCGCATTATAATACCATATAGCCAGTTCAAGATAGGTTTCCTGTGGCAATTCATTTCTTATTAAACCGGTAAACGCTTTTCTGTTTTTTTCTGTCGGCCTGGTGAGGAGTCTTTCAAAACGGGCAAAATGATTTAAAGGATCATATAGCTGAAGTGAGTCAAGTACCTTAGCTGCAGCAGATTGGTTGTTTTGCCGACGGTAAATAACAGCAAGCATTTGATAAGCATCTATAGCATAACGGTTATAGGCAATGCTCTTGCTTGCATATTCAACAGCTTTTGGTAAATTATTTTCTTTCAAATAAATATTGGCAAGAGCAGTATAAGCAGCGCTGCGATATTCTGTTCCCATTGCAGCCATATCAAATCCATCTTTTGCATCTGTTATGTTTCCTGATTTACTGTTAATAAGGCCATAATAATAATTGGCAGCTTCATTATAAGTATCTACAGACAATGCTTTTTTTACTGTGGTCAAAGCAGAATCATACTGCATATTTCTGTACAACACCATAGCAAGGCTTGCCAGTGCGGGAACATAATACGGTTCTTTTTGCAGAGATGCCCTTAATTTTTCCTCTGCTGTTGTATAATACCTTTGACGGATATCTTCTTTCCCCTGCAGGTACAAACCGTATCCGCTATTCCAGTTAAAATCAGCAGGACTCTGAACAGGGCGGCTAAGTACGTTGGCAGAAGGAGCTGCATCGTATTGAAGTTTATTTTTCCCCAACGTTGCTGTTAACTGATCTGGGTTTGTATTGACCTTTACTGAATCTTTAAATGACTGGAGGGTATTTAAATTCAGTGCTTTTGAATAAACAATCTTATTACCGTCTTTTATAACAAATTCATCATTTATTTTTTGAAGTGGTGAAAAATAAATTTTAAGAAAGCCGTTTTCTTGTTTAAGATTAAGTGCGCCATAATTATTTGCCGCTACAAAACCTCTTGTTTTTAAAACAGGGAACCAGTATTCAGTCCATACATCTGTGGTTTTTGGCATAAAACCTTTATGTTTAAAAGGCGTAAATGTACTCTGCTCAGCAGCCTGGTTAAATGATCTTCCGCTTTGAACCTCTACATATTGTCCATCTGTATCCGTAAGCAGTTTTTCCCAGATCATACCTTCATTTGATAACCCCCAAATCCATACTTTTTTTCCTGGTTTATCGTCATGGTTGGAATATCTTCCCATTCCAAAATCTTCATTATGATAATATCCGCCAAAGAAGTCGGTGTATTTTCCAAATACATGGTAAGACTTTGGTCCTCCAAAATCATTATTTTCATAAAAAGAAATGTTCTTACCATTTTGTTTATTAATGGGCCAATCACTGTACTCACCGCCATGTCCGATATATTTTGTTCCCGGAAAAATAAACTCAAGATTTCCGCTTGCTTTAAGGCCGGTATTCATCCAGGTGTAGTAGGGCTGTTCTAAAGGAGAAGCATTATACCAAAACGATGTTGTGGTGAGATAAGCTTTGTCTTTTGGCAGATTAATGTCTATGCGCCACGATGTTCTAGTAAGCAAATCCAGCACACCAATCACACAACTTACACTTCCGTCTGCTTTTTTAAAGGTGGTATAATCTACCGGTGTTGCACAATTAGGTGTATGACCAATAATGCCATAATTTGGCTCTATGCCTCCGCTGGTCCATGGTCCACGCATTCCCACATCACGAAACTTTACAGTATGGTTATAGTAGATATAAGATTTGCCCGTTGATTTCTCAATGGCCGACCATATCTTTCCACCTACCTCGGGCATTATCGTTACTTTGAGGTAATCATTTTCCATCTCTACCACTTTCCATTCTTTTTGTATGGGTGTATTTGTATAACCATCAAACCTGAAATAGGGATATATCTTTCCCATTTCAGGTATAGGATCAGGATCTGAAAAGGGGTATGTTTTAAAAATCTTTGTAGTCTCTTTAATAGTGGCCTTTTGCTGAGCTATAGAACCAACAGCAGCCAAAAGAAAAAGCTGCAAAGCGATTGTATATTTTTTCATTGTTTCTAATCAGTTTTATTGACCCGGAGTACCAAGTACGTTTATTTTAATCAAAAGATTTAATTGAAAAGGATTGCAAACGATTGCGCTATTTTTTTTAAAATGTAAAAGAAATTATTTTGATGTATAATTTTCTTTCATATTTCTTAATCAGGCTTAAGAATTCTAACAAAAAAAGTAGCAAGCGAATTTGTGAATGTGCTTAACTTTATCATTCCTTCTAAAACACAGTTTATCACAATGCTTAATACTTTTTTAAGCAACGTAAAAGATTTTCGTAGGTTTCACGTCAAAGATACAAACTGCAACAGACACTTTTATTCTCTTTTTGGGCTATTTGCTGCAACGCAATTACCTACAACTATAGTTACAAAGGACCGGCTATGAAAGGCACAATCCGGATTACTTTATTAAAATTCTTGCTAAACCAATGATTAACTAACTTCACGTTTTCAGGCAATAAAAAGATTTTTGTTAGTAAGGTTTCTTATAAAAAACTTAAAAATGGAAAATTTAAATACAGATAGAACCATTTATAACAGGCAAGTATCATTGCAAACCATTGACCCAATTTCCTTCACTTCCCGGAGGGATGTTCTTAAATCAATTGTGATTGGCGGCGCGGCTGTTCTCTTCTCTCCGCATTCTTTACTTGCAGCTACAAGTGGTAAAAAAGACAGGCTGGGAGTTGCACTGGTGGGCTTAGGCTATTACAGTACTGATCTGCTTGCTCCTGCATTACAGCAGACGAAGAATTGTTACCTGGCAGGTATTGTAACAGGGACGCCTGCAAAAGCCGAGGTATGGAAGAAAAAATACAACATTCCTGAAAAGAACATCTATAACTACGAAAACTTTGACCAGGTAGCTAATAACCCTGATATAGATGTAGTGTATGTAGTACTGCCCCCGGCTATGCATAAGGAGTATGTGGTGCGCGCCGCCGATGCAGGCAAGCATGTATGGTGCGAAAAACCAATGGCAGTGACTGAGCTCGAGTGCCGGACTATGATAGATGCATGTCGCAAAAACAAAAAGGCACTTGCTATAGGCTACCGCTTACATCATGAGCCAAATACACAGGAATACAGACGAATTGTGCAACAAAAACTGCTTGGTAATGTACAGAAGGTAAGCTGCGGAGCCGGCTACCCCGAAAACCGAACAAACCACTGGAAGCAAAACAAGGCTTTAGGTGGTGGTGTGCTTTATGATATGGGTGTATACGCTATACAGGGAGCAAGACTGGGCGCAGGAATGGAACCTGTTGCCATTGTTTCTGCAAAAACCTCTACTACCCGTCCTGAAATTTACAAAAACGGGCTTGACGAAACTACAGAAGCTACCCTCGAGTTTCCGGGTGGAGTAAAGGCAGATATAAAAACAAGTTTCGGTGAAGATATTAACTACCTCAACATTGTCTGTCAAAAAGGAGAAGTGAAAATTGCTCCGTATCAGCCATATTCAGGCGTAAGAGGTAACAGCCCGCTGGGTGAAATTAATCATCCATACAATGTACCTTGGCAGCAGGCAAAGCAAATGGACGATGATGCTCTGGCAATCATGCAACAAAAACCAATGCTGGTACCAGGAGAAGAGGGCTTGCGTGATATTCGCATTGTTGAAGCAATTTATAAGTCTGCAGGAACCGGAGAACGCATCACACTTTAAAATAAATGACATTTTTCTTGCACTTTGATACATTGTTATGGTTATATGTATCCTTATCGCATGCTTCCCGTTTTAAAGGTCGCAGTTATCTATTACGTTTGTTACCGCATTTAAGTGGTAAAGGCAAAGATTACATCAACACAAGCTATTTTTAAACAAAGTATAGATAATGAATTTAGCAATAGAAGTATGCGATGTTAAGGCAATTGTAACATGAGGATATTATTGTTATTAAAAATGCCTCTCAAAACACTTGCACAAATAACTGTTTCTAAAGTCTCTTCTAACTATAGCTTAATTAATTTTTGGCAGTTAAGATTTAGTTTTTAATTTTAATGAATATTTACTAACCATTAAATTTTACTAACAATGGCAACTGCAAAAAAAGCTGCTGCTCCAAAGAAGGCTGCTGCTGCTGCTGCTCCGACGGCTGCGGCACCTAAAAAAGCTGCTGCAAAAAAAGCTGCTGCTCCTCCTAAGAAAGCTGCTGCAAAAAAAGCCGCCGCAAAAAAATAAAATTTTTTGCGCGCTTCATAACTAAGTCCCGAGTAAATTACCGGGACTTTTTTATTATACTTTTAGACTTAGGAATCAAATTTAATTGTTAGGCATGCCTTCTTTAATCGAACAACTGGATTAAATCAAAAGCCTTTACACAAATCAGTCACTTTTACTTGAAAAAACAAAACCCCTTATTAAGGGGTCTGAGATTGAATATATAGAAGAACTTATTTTTTCTTTTCGTAACGCTTTTTGAACTTATCAATACGTCCTGCTGTATCTACCAGCATATTTTTACCTGTATAAAACGGATGCGAGGTATTAGAGATCTCTAATTTTATTACAGGATATTCGTTACCATCTTCCCATTGAACAGTTTCTCTTGAGTTAGCAGTTGAACGGCTTAAAAAGCTGTGACCATTACTCATATCTCTGAAAACTACTAAACGATAATTTGTGGGATGGATATTTTCTTTCATAATAATTTTATATTAATTGCAAACTTTTATCAATCACTTATTCTTGTAAGCCTGCTATTTAACAATTTGGAGGTGCAAAATAAAGTATTTACTGCTTTATAGCCAAAATAATTTGTTAGATTCAAAAGAAAGTAGGTCTTTTAAGATTTCATATTTACATATTGCAGTGCAAGTTCCAGGTTACTGTTTTTGCAGAGCGCTATAACCTCCTGCAAGTCATCTATTTTCTTTGCAGTTACCCTCACCATATCATCCATGATCTGCGATTGTACTTTTAAACCCTTGTCTTTAATCAATTTGACAATTTTTTTTGCATCCTCCTGTTTGATACCATTATGCACTGGCACCTCTTTTTTTACCACCTTACCACTGGGATATGCCTCCTTGCTGAAATCAAATGCTTCAGCAGCAATACCTTGCTTCATGCTGCGGCTCAGCATTGCGTCAGTTATCTGGTCTAACTTCATTTCACTTTCTGCCTCCAGGCTCACTATATAGTCTTTTTTATTTAATTCAATAACTACAGGGCTATTTTTAAAATCAAATCGATTTTGTATTTCTTTTTTTACGGTGTTGATAGCATTATCTAAAGTTTGCAAATCAACTTTACTGGTAATATCAAATGATGGCATAAGACAGGTTTTTGCAAAGATAAAACAGTCATTTTAATAGTTTGTATAAGATAGATAATAAGGAAGGTCTAAAATAAATTTAGCACTGGCAACATAAGAAAACAGAAAAAGAAGCCTTTTTTTATTTTTTCCATGAATTCTATTGAGCCTGATGTGTCTTTATAATTCAAAAAATTTAAAACAACTTTAAGCACACAAAGAGGCCCTGGTAGAAACCAGAGCCGAAACTTATAATGCACATGAGAAAAGTAATATAATAAAGTATCTCCTGCCCATTTTTCTGCAGCAGGTAACAAGTTCTGTAATGACTCAATGAAAGTAATAATGATGAATAGCTCATTTGTGATAAAAGTGATAAGAGGAATAATAGTTATTTGGATGGAAAGCAGTAATCTTACTTAGCGGGTAATCTTTATAAAATATGAACCAGCTATGAAGAATATTACTGTCATCTGTCAACGGTTTGTGTCTGTCTACCAACAATAAATATCTGTCAACTACCCTTTACTTTTACCATTCTGTACGATATTCTTCCGTTACGTCTCCTTCGTATTTAAGGCCATAGGTTTCAGCGGCATATTTAATGAAACCTGCTAATTCTTCCCTTTCGGCAGTATCAATAAATCCATCGTCTTCCATGTTAAGTTTGTCAAATCCTTTTACAACGGTTTCAATTGCCTTCCATATTTCAGAAGTCTCTTTCGCTTTCGACAGGTTATATAAATAAGTATCAAGAAGTTTATCACTCTTTGTTATCAGACTGGCGGTAAAAGTAGATTCTCCTTCATTCAATCTTTCTGTCCAGTAAAAGGTGGGTTTCTGTTTTACTAAGCTCTGCATCTTATAAAATTATTATTATTCTCATATTATACATCATGCATGATACAAAAGTATGCGATCTTATATATAAGCAATATTTTAGGAGAGGATTTTAAACTCTGTACCTAACCGGACAAGCCAGAATGGAGAGGTAAAATTCGTAACTCAAAAAAAAAGTGGATATTTGGAACTTTTAACGATACGCTAAAAAGCCAGAAAGGAAGATATAGTTAAAAAGCTTTTTGACGGAAAAAAGTGGGATTGGTTCACATCTTATCAGCAATGGAAGTTGTAATAGCTATAAGCGGGGGTATGTTAAAGTATCGCATAAAACCTTTTTGAGAAGCGATCAGGGTAAGAGTAAGTATAAGTAATCAAAGTCTACCTTATTGAAGTAATAAGGGCGCTGTATACCTGTTTCGTGGTTATTTCTCAAACTCAATCGTATCGTCCCTTTTATTGAAGATTAAGTTTTTAAATCATTGAAATCGTATTTTTTCAAAGAAAATATTAATGTTTATATGGCAACTTCTGAACAAATTATAGAAGATTTTAAGAATAAATGCCAAAGCATTATTCTAAATCATACTCCTAACCCTGGTGTCGCAAGTATAGGAGGAATTAGCAGAATAAGCAGTGTGGTAACAGGAATGGGAGCACAATTAAATGATCTCAATACAGAAATTACTGAAGAAGCTAATAACATTTTAAGAATTCATTCAAATAATCCAGGAATAGATGCATCAAAACTTAAAGATGATTTGTTAGAGGTGCAAAAAGAAATGATTGCACTTTATATTAGAAACAGCAAACTTGAATAAAATTCTCCCGCAGTAATTTAACTTGTTTCAGGCCCGCAGTTCCCAGGGGCGAACAATGCCAGCTAATAGACCTTCAATCCGTAATAATACATTTGCTTTAAAAAGCAATAACCTTTACTGCATAAAGTGCCAGCTACCCCGGCTAATGAACTTCTACTCTTTATCAGTAACAATTACGGAAATAGAGTCTATAAACTTCTCATTCTTAAATTATAACTCCTGTGCTTTAAAATCCTTTACGCAACATTTCCGCATACTCATTTGGCAACGGGCTTTCTTCCACGGCTTTAGCTGCTTTTTCTACATCATATTCAAACCGTATAAATTCAACCTGTACAGCCTCTTTATTTGTTACTGAACTATCCTGGTTTATCGTAAGTATTACATAACATCCTTTTGGATTTCCATCTTTTGGTTTACCTACTGAACCGATATTAATGGCATGGCGGTAATAAATATTACCTCGGGACTCTGTTGGTAATATCCTGTGATAGGGCTTGTGTGTATGACCGAAGCACATGATGTCAGCATCAGCCTGTTCCATTATTCTTAAAAGGCTTTTCTCGTCCCGGTCTTCAAATAAATACTCATTAATCTTTCTAGGACTACCATGTACTAATAATAAATTTAGTTTGTCTTCATTCAGTTGAAACTCTACTTTTATATGTGCAGGTAATGTTCTCAGGTATCTTCTTTCGTCTTCATTTACAATCGAGTTTGTAAATGAAACAGAGATTTTACCCGCATCTTTTTCCGGTTCAGTTTTATAGGCGCATCCGCAATTATTGCTCATTAATCCGATGCCCTGGTCATAATTACCTGCCAGAGTTGGTATGCCTCTTTCCCTTATTTCATTTATTACTTCATTTGGCCAAATGTTATAACCTACCAAATCTCCAAGACAATAGATAGAATCAGGTTTTTTCTGTTCCACATGTTTAAAAAATGCTTCCAGGGCAGGGAGGTTTGCATGAATGTCGGAAAACAATGCAATTTTCATAAAATTGTTTTAAGTTGTTTGTAACCGTTGTTTAGTATAGTATTTGCTTCTTAGACAAAAAGCAACATTGACCAGGGCAATTAATGCAGGCACCTCAACCAAAGGACCAATAACTCCAGCAAATGCTTGTCCGCTATTAATGCCAAATACACCAATTGCTACCGCTATTGCTAATTCAAAATTGTTACCTGCTGCGACCCTGCTATATTGTTCCGTTCAATAAATTATAGTTGAAAAGGGGGCATTGCCAGCGGCAATGGCCCCTCCTCATAGATTTGTTTTACCTTCTTCCAATCGTTTGACTGCATTTTCAAAAGTGATTAGGATAACAGTACTTTTTTAATTAATTACAGCAATTTGTATCGCAACACGATTTTTCCAAAGGTTTTTCTGCATATACAGTTATACTGCGAATACCTGTTGCGGACTGTTTGAATGCTGCAATTTGTTCTGCTGTTAAATACTGACTTAAAATATCATCAGGAACAATAATGGCTTTGTCTTTTTGAATAGCAATGTTATTAAATCCATTGCTTTTTATCAGATCTAAATACACTTGTTTTTGAATTGCACCAGCAACACAACCTGCGTACATTTCTGCTGCTTCTTTTATCTGATTTGGTAATTCACCTTCTAAAACAATATCTGAAATACTGAAGTGTCCACCAGGCTTCAGAACTCTATATATTTCTTTAATTGCCCCGTCTTTGTTGGGTACAAGGTTTAAAACACAATTGCTTACAATAACATCAGCGGTATTTGCAATTACAGGCATACTTTCTATATCTCCCTGCCTGAATTCTACATTATTGAAGCCTCTGACTTCTGCATTTTGTCTTGCTCTGTCAATCATTGCCGGTGTAAAATCAACGCCAATAACTTTTCCTGTTTCACCAGTTTCGTGTCTTGCTATAAAGGCATCGTTGCCTGCACCGCTTCCTAAATCAACAACGACATCTCCTTTTTTTATATTGGCAAACTGTGTTGGTAATCCGCAACCTAAACCTAAATCTGCATCCGGATTATAACCTTCCAACTGGTCATAGTCCTCTGACATAATATTATATACTTCTGTGCTACAACAACCTGAACCGCAGCATGAAGATGCATTTGTTTCTTTGTCCTGTAAAGCAATTTCTGCATATTTCTGCCTTACCATTTCTTTTACGTTGTCCTGAGTTTCCATTGTCTTAATTTTTAAATTGTTAATCGTAATTTAACGATGATGTTAGGAAAAAAAAATCAACAACATTTGTTGCCGCTTTTATAAGAATCAAATAATTGATTAAGCCATGACTGTGCGGCTTTCCATTCTTTTTCGTCTATACAATAGCACACTTTTGCACCATCTATGTCTCCCTTTATCAGTCCGGCTTCTTTTAATTCTTTTAGGTGCTGCGAAACTGTACTCTGTGATAAAGGCAATTCATCTACAATATCCCCACAAACACAAGCCTGTTTTTTTGCTAATAAATTTAAAATTGCAACACGTGCAGGATGTGCCAGGGCTTTAGCATATTTCGCTAACCTGTTTTCCTTAATGCTAAACTCTAATGATTTTGTTGCTCCCATAACTTATATCGCAATATTACGATTAATATTTTATTTGCAAATTATTTTTCAAATTTTTTTAAAAATTTCTACGCTATTGTGATAATAAAAAGTTGACACATAGACACACTCAGTAACACAGGGAGTCTTAGCCACAAAGGCCCAAAGTAACGCAAAGACATTCATCAATATCCCACTAATCCCAAAAATCCCAGTTCAGGCCTTTTTTTTGAACCACAGAGACAGGGAGTTTCAAAGAGTCTGACTGGTTCACTATGACTGGACCAGATTTCAAACAAACTGAAGTTTCTTAAGCTTATTCAAAGCATAAAAAATATTAGTTACATGCATAGATTGAATAAACTTATTATCGAAAAGCATTTGCTTAAATTCCTCAAAGCTTACAACTAAAATATCTATTTCTTCGTTGGCATCTAATTGCTGCCCTTGTACTTTTTCACCACCTGTTAATAAAAACATGTGCAACGTATTGGAGTTGGTCGATGGATTGGCTGAAGTTCTTCCAAGATAATGAGCAGCCTCAAAGCTATAACCTGTTTCTTCCAAAAATTCTCTCCTGACGGCCTCTTCAAAATTCTTATCAGTTTGCTCTGCACATCCTCCCGGCAATTCCAGGCAAACCTCTCCTATTGCATGCCTGTATTGTCTTATCAGTATTACTTTTTCATCTGTCGTAAATGCTAAAGCTGTTACCCATTCTGGATATTCCATTACATAGTAGGGATCTACTATCTTTCCATCCGGTGTTATACACTTATCTCTTCTTGCATAAAGCCAGTTATCTTTAAAGACATACTCTGAAGAAAGTGTTTTCCATTCCAGCTTTTTGTTTTCCATTTTTATTTAATACCAGCCTTTTTGTTCTTTAAGTGTCATAATATGTGCTACATGATGTCTCCCATGCCATGCGTACATACCTAATAAATGCCAAAGCGATAATATCTTCTGATGATCGGGATGATAAATGCTTTTGCTCAAAAAGTCCTCTTCATCAAGATTTTCAATAGCAGCATGCCACCTTCGGTGCAAGGCATGCAAAAGGGTAACAGATACGTTTACAGGAACAGTAAATACATCTGTAAGATTTGCCCATAACTTCTCTTCATAAGATTTTATGGTTGGGTTATCTTCTGTGAGTGCAAGTTTAAAACGTGTGTACGCGTTCATGTGGCTGTCTGCAACATGATGCACCAGTTGCTTTACTGTCCAGCCGCCTTCACGGTAAGGAGTATTAAATTGATGCTCATCAAGATTTTGAATAGCCAATTCTATGTCGTTTGGAAGAAATTTTATATCTCTTAACCACTTTGTTTTTAGCTCTGGAGTATAAGGTTGGGTTTCAAAATGTCCGATGGGATAACGAACATCGCCGGTAACTTCTGACATTATTATTGGGCTTTTTTATTACCAATCCCAAGTAACTCAATTTCAAAAACAAGGGTAGCTCCACCGGGAATATCCTGTCCGGCACCAACGTCGCCATAACCAATAGAAGAGGGTATGTATAACTTCCATTTACTGCCTACGGGCATCAATGTTAAAGCTTCAGTCCATCCGGGAATTACACCTGCGACAGGAATAGTAAGAGGCTCACCACGCTTATAAGAGTTATCAAATTCTTTTCCATCGAGCAATGAACCTTTGTAATGGGCAGTTACGGTATCTTCTCTTTTTGGTACAGGACCACTACCTTTAACCAGGACTTCATATTGAAGTCCGCTTGCGGTTTCAACTACTTCTTTGCGGGCCTTATTCTTTACCAAAAACTCTCTGCCCTTTTCTTTTTCCGGCTCTGCTACCTGTTTGACTTTGGCTTCTGCTAATCTACCCATTACCTGGTTGGCCTGGTCGGGGTTCAATAAGGTTGGCTGATCTTTTATAGTCTGTTCAATGGCTTTACTTAACATAGAATAATTCAAAGTTTTAATTCCCTGGCTTTTCATATATTGCCCCAGTGATATTCCAAATGCATAACTAACGCTGTCAGTATTACTTTTAAGAGAAGCGCCTGTTGAAGCGGCAGCTTTTGTTTTAGCGACTGTTTTTGTTGTTTTTGTTTGTGCATGCAACGATACAGTCAGCATCAAAACTGATGGCATTAAAAATAATCTTTTCATAAATTGTATAAGTGGTAATTTGTTTGCAATGTAGTTATTCTTCGCGAAGCGATTTACCTGTAAGATGAATGAATACATCTTCGAGTGTCGCAGCTTTTACTTCTTTTTTTCTTTCAAATCCGGACAAAACAAGGTCATCAATAAGTTTATCAGGAGTATCAATCGCAATAATTCTTCCGGTGTCAATAACTGCTACCCTGTCGCATAGCACTTCTGCTTCATCCATATAATGTGTTGTTATAATAACAGTTGTGCCTTTTTTGCGAATATCACTTATTAGTTCCCAAAGGTTTCTTCTTGCCTGCGGGTCAAGACCTGTTGTCGGTTCATCTAAAAAAATAATCTTCGGGTGATTGATCAGGGTGGTTGCAATAGAAAAACGTTGCTTTTGTCCGCCGCTAAGCTCTTTATATTTAGCTTTTGCTTTGTCTTTTAAATTTACAAGGCTCAATAATTCATTTACATCCGCTTTTTGGTTATACAGACCGCTAAACAACCTGATTAATTCTGCCAGGTTTAGTCCGGGGTAATAACCTGATGTTTGTAATTGTACGCCTATTATCTTTTTTATTTCATTAGGTTGCAAATCGAGGTCCATTCCGTTTACAAATACTTTGCCCCCGGTTTTTTCGCGCAGCGTTTCGATTATCTCAAGCGTGGTACTTTTTCCTGCCCCATTAGGACCAAGCAAACCAAAAATTTCTTCTTCATTTACACTAAAGCTTATGCCCTTTACAGCAGTAAAGTCTCCGTATTTTTTTACCAGGCTTTGTACCTCAATTATTTTATTCATCTGCTTTTTGAAACCGCTTTAATTGATAACCTGCAATTTACTTGTGCATATCAAATTTCTGTTATTTTTCGGTGACCAACAGAAGTTTTTCATGGCATCATCGTTGTGGCACTCTCTTGTACTTATATTTTTTCATTGCATCTTTTCCGGTTAATATTATCCATTAATAAGTGCGCGACCAAATTTAAGAAACTCACCCTTGAACATAGTAAATAGTAACTTAAATTTTAATGAATAGACCCAAAAAATTTTATTCAGACACAATTAAACAATAAGTGCAAATATCTGCTGATATTACTTATTAAAGATTTAAAGTTATACTTCCATCTTTTTTTGATAGAAATTTTTCTTGATTCAATTAGTTAAGTGACTGTTCAATAAGTATCTTTCATTACATTCTCAAACATTATGAAACACATTTTGCTGTTTGGTGCAGGTAAATCTGCTACTTTTCTTATTGAATATTTAAAACAACTTGCAACAAATTTTCAATATAAGGTTACAGTAGCTGATGAAAATTTCGAAAATGCACAATCAAAAGTGGGTGACCACCGCCTTGTAAAAGCCACAAGCGCCAATGCAGAAAATGAAACGGAGAGAAGAAATTTAATAGAACAGGCGGATATTGTTATTTCATTACTTCCTCCTTCGTTGCATTACCTCGTAGCTCTCGATTGTATTAAATATGGTAAACACCTGTTAACTGCTTCTTATACTGATGAAAAAATACAGGCGCTTAAGCCCCAAATAGAGGCTAAAAATCTATTGTTTTTATGCGAAATGGGTTTAGATCCCGGCATTGATCATATGAGTGCAATGCAACTTGTACATAGAATAAAAGCACTGGGCGGAAAAATCAAATCTTTTAAATCGCATTGCGGCGGCTTGGTAGCTCCCGAAAATGATAATAATCCCTGGCATTATAAAATAAGCTGGAACCCCAGAAATATAATTCTAGCAGGAAAAGCAGGAGCTGTATTTAAAGAAAACGGTGAAATAAAACATCTGCAATACGAGAAGTTGTTTTCTAATGAAAGACTTGTACTTATAAATCAAATGCTTCTTTGTTATTATCCCAACCGTGATTCTCTTAGTTATATTCCTATATACCATTTAGAAAATGCCGATACATTCATAAGAACTACTTTACGTCACCCTGACTTTTGTTTTGGCTGGAAAAACATTATAGACCTCAGGCTTACAGATGACACAATTATTTATGAGACAAACAATATGACTATCGCAGATTTTTTTAAAGCTCATTTCGATAAATTTAAATTCAACGATTGGTTAAATGAAATGCTGACTACACGTCTTTCTTTTGCCAAAGATATAATGCACAACCTCGTACAACTAATAGAGACCGAAAAGAAATTGCAGAAGGCCAGTTCACATGAAGATGAAACCATTATGCTCGTAAACGAAAAGGGCGAATTGAATACGTTAGAAGTAGAAGATATTAAAGGACAGGCAGCAGCCAGTCTTGCAGTGAAGATGCATGAAGCCAGCCTCATTCTTAAACAACTATTCTTTTTCGGCCTTGATAGCGATGAATTAATAAACCAGGGAAATTGTACAGCAGCAGAAGTTCTTCAATTTATTGTTGAAAAAAAACTTGCCATGCAAAAGAAGGATAAGGATATGGTCATAATGATGCATGATATCGAGTACGAAACAAACGGAAAGCATAATAAGGTCAGAAGCAGTCTTATAGTTAAAGGAGAGGACAGTATCAACACTGCTATGGCTAAAACAGTTGGCTTGCCTCTTGGTATTGCTGCAAAACTTGTTCTTGATGGCAGTATAACTGTAACCGGCCTCCATATTCCTGTTCTTCCTTCAATATATGTTCCTGTCTTGGAAGAACTTGAAAAACATGGGATTATTTTTGAAGAAAAAAATGAATGACCTCTTCCCCCCACCCTTCTCAAAAGGGAAAGGGAGCAAAAGCCCCTTTAGAGTTTAGGGGTTAATAATCTTTTCAATTCCTTCACTCCTTCTGTGGCAGGCATTTTAATAGCGGTTAGATTTTTTACAGCGGATGTATAGGGAGGAATATTTTTATCAATAATAAACTTAGGGATATACGCAGGAGCATAATTTACCAAACCTGCAGCAGGATAAACTAACAATGAAGTACCAATCACAACAAATATTTCTGCTGTAGTCATTACCTCTATTGCAACCTCTATCATAGGCACCTGCTCATCAAACCAAACTATATGAGGACGAAACTGACCGCCATCTTCAGCAATGTCACCAACATTAATATCTCCTCTTATATCATAAATAAGTTTAGAATTGGTTACACTACGCATTTTAAAAATCTCTCCATGCAGGTGTATAATATTGCTGCTTCCTCCCCTTTCGTGAAGGTCATCTATATTTTGAGTGATAATGGTAACATCAAAATCTTTTTCAAGCTCTGCTAACCCGTTGTGTGCTCCATTTGGCTTAGCTGCAGCTATATCTTTGCGGCGCATTTTATAAAAGTCAAGTACTAACTGAGGATTTTTTGCAAATGCTGTTGGGGTAGCTACTTCATATACATTATATCCTTCCCATAATCCATCAGAGTCTCTGAAAGTCTTAAGTCCGCTTTCTGCACTTATTCCTGCCCCGGTTAGAACTACTAATTTCTTTTTGCTCATGATTCAGATTATTATACTCTACTTCTCAGAGACGCTTGTTTAATATTGCACAACTCTGCTTGTTATATAGGACAGCATGAATAATAATGAATTTCGACTCTTCATACTTTTTAAAATATATTTAATTAGAAAGCCACAGATAAATATTGGAGCTCAAACCATGTCTGCACCTGTAAAAATAATTGCTACTATGCTACTAAATACAACAATAGTAGCATATAAGTAAGCTATAAATAATATCACTGGTATAAGCACGGATGTTAGTTTACGGCTTAGACCTAACCTTGCAAACAATGGGCTAAACATTTACACTAGAGATTGCCGAAGAAGATGAAATGCAAAATTAAATAGTATTAATGAAATTACTTTCATATATCTTTATTTTTCCGAGTCTTATTATAACACAGTTTGCTTTAAGCAGTTTTCAGTTTAGCCTTCACTGTTAAATTGTTTGAATTCACGTTATAAAAACACCTCAGCTTATACTCTATTTTCTGTGACTTATTCTTTAAATCAACTTATTTACGAAGTTGTAGTTAACCACCTTTGATAGTATCTGTTAATATCTCTTTCTCTCTTTACCTAATTGTAACTGTTGTCGTAAAACCTCTTTCATGATTCTAAAAGAATGGTTTTACGTATTATTATTTCTTTTAAAGACTAAGATCAATCTAAGTAAAAGGAATACAAAAAAATCTACCTCTCTCTGCCTATTTTAAATTTTCACCAACTATTGCATAAATCTTTTATAAAGTATATATTGTATTAAATTTTAATTATGAAAACTATTGCTTTATGGAGTCGTGATCATATAATGGCTGCAAGGATACTAATAGCTGTCTGTCATATCCTTATGTCTTGTTTGGCGTTGTATATGGGGAGAGAGTTACAAAAAAATTATGTCTTAATTTCTCCCACAGTCTTTTGGTTCTTTATTGCTCTTTTTCTTATTATTACTACTTTATTTTCAAAATCATATACTACATTCAGGTTCTATAAAAGAAAGCTTCTGGATGGTTTGATACTGTTATGCTCTTTTATAATAATGGTAAGTTTTGCAAATCAAAACAGAAGTGGGAGCTTTCTTTTTTACCAATCTCTACAAGGTAGTTTTGTGGGAAAAAAAGCTAAGATAAGTAAAATCCAAACCAAACCTTCTATTAAAGAATTAAAGAAACAACTGAAGGAATTGAGAAAGGCGGTAAAAAAAGGTGAGGGAGCTTCAGCCGGCGGAATAATACTGGCAATATTGGCAGCTGCAGGGCTTGGCCTTTTACTTGCCAGTGCAGCTTGTTCTCTTTCATGTAATGGACACGATGCTCTTGCAATTTTTTTACTTATAGGAGGAGTAACTGCAATATTTTTTATATGTAGACTAATAATCAGAGCGACAGAAAAGAAAGGTACTGTCAGTATAAAACCAGTTGATAAGTAAGCATTTCATAAAAGCTCTAGCTAATCCTACATAAACTCCATAATGATTCAAGTCATATTGCAGTATCAATACAATTAAATTTTTTTTTCTTTTTTAGGCCCGGGAAAGATTTGTTTCATAAGAAGCAATTCGTTTGTTCAAGATTTGCTGACGTTCCTCACTTACTTTTACTTCATAATCAATCTCTAAAAGCTTTTTAATTGCTTTTAAAATCAATTTATCCTCTATTTTATTTATTTCATTGATTATAAGCCTTTCTCTGCTTCAAATTTATATCACGGATTTGTACCTGAAATAAGCATTTATTCTTTAACTTCAATAGCATGACATCTAATTGTGTACATATTATAATAACAACAACTCATTTTATTTTACCCATTTCGAGTATTAGATCCCATTCTTCATCTGTTATAGGACAAACAGATAGTCTTCCCTGCTTTACAAGCGAGATACCTTCCAGTCTTTTATCGGCTTTTATGGCAGCAAGAGTAACTGAGCTTTTCATTTTCTTTACTGGCTTCAGATCAACAACAACCCAATTGTTATCATCAGTTGTAGGGTCCTGGTAAGCTTCTTTTACCACTTTGGCAATACCGACAATTTCCAATCCTTCATTGCTGTGATAAAAAAAGACTTCATCACCCTTTTTCATTGCTTTTAAATTATTTCTTGCGGTATAATTTCTTATACCGTCCCAATGGGTTTGTTTGTCTTCAACAAACTTATCCCAACTGTATTTAGATGGTTCGGATTTTACAAGCCAATGCATGATGAATTAGAAATTAAAAATTAAAAACAAATAATATTGACAATTCGATTTTGAATTTTTCATTTTGACTTCATTCACTTACCATCCGTTTGCAAGCACATCTGCAATATGTAAGGTTTGCAAATTATAGCCTTTGTTTTTGATGTATCCATCGAGGTGCATAAGGCAGCTCAAGTCCGTGCTGATCAGATACCTCGCACCAGTATCCAATGCATGGCCAACTTTCTGGTCGGCCATTGCTATGCTTATTGACTCAAATTTTACAGCGAAGGAACCGCCGAAACCACAGCAGGTTGCCACATCTTCCATTTCAGCTAATTCGAGACCTTTTACGTTGCTTAATAATCTGCGGGGTTCTTCTTTTATCTTACATTCTCTCAGCCCTGCACAACTGTCATGATAAGTTGCTTTGCCTTCGAGTACAGCGCCTACATTATCTACTCCTAAAACCTTTACCATAAATTCACTAAACTCAAAGGTTTTTTCACCGAGCTTTATTGAGTGGTTATGAGAAGATGAATTATCAAACAATTTATGATAATAGTTGCGAATAAAACCTACACAACTGGCACTTGGCGCTACTATGTATTCTGCATTCTGAAAGTCTTTTAAAAACTTTGAACATACTGCTTTGCTTTCTTCCCAAAAACCGGCGTTAAATGCAGGCTGTCCGCAGCAGGTCTGGTTAGTGTTATAAGAAACTGTGCATCCTGCTTTTTTGAGCACTTTTACCATGTTGAAGGCTGTCTCCGGAAACAACTGATCTACAAAACAGGGAATAAATATTTGAACGTTCATAAACCCCTAACCCCTGAAGGGGGATTTTTTAAAAAAGTTAATTAGTTGGTGTTGAATTTGGTTCAATAGAATTACCACCTGTAAAAGAGTGCGACGCAAGGATGCTAAATAGAAATCCTGATGCTGGGAACAAAAAAATTATCATGTTTTTTACGCGCTGTTTAAAGTAGTTCTATTGTTTGGTACACAAGTTCGTTATTTTTCAGCAAGCTGATTTATTATTTAATGCTTCTTTTTAAAGCAATCATTTTTATAGCGGTAACTGCTGCTTCTTCTCCTTTGTGGCCATGAATACCACCAACACGGTCGAGCGCCTGCTGTTCATTTTCAACCGTGAGCACTCCAAAGATAGTTGGAACATCAAGAGAAAGATTGAGTTGCATTACACCATTTGTTATTCCTTTGCACACGTAGTCAAAATGCAGGGTATCGCCGCGGATTACTGTCCCCAGCGCTATATATGCATTTGCTTTTTTTGTGCTATGGATATGAAAATCTTTTATGGCAAAGGGAATTTCGAAAGCACCTGGTACGATCAATGTTTGTGATTGCGCTCCATTGATTTTCAATACCTTTTCACAACCTGCTTCAAGCCGGTCCACAATATGTGCATTCCATTCGGTTTTGACGATAACAATGAAGGCATCCTGTACAGACGGGATGCCTTCATTTAATGCAATGTTTCCTTTTGTAGCCATTATTTTACGCTGAAATCGTTTTTCTCCACACTTAGGCGATAAATATATTTATCCACTGCAAAGCCTTTTTCTGTTTTGGGAAATTTCTCTTTTATTTCTTTGTAAACGTCTACTGCTTCTTTATTTTTGCCCATAGACTCAAGGAGGTAACCGGCACGAAATAAAAATTCTGAAGAATTTGTTTCATCTTCAGGAAAATAATTTCCCGCTTTTTTATAATTATTTACAGCATCATCTTTTTTACCTTGTTCGCTATATGCATCTGCTAAACGGCCATAGGCAATCATTTGAATTTGCTTTGAATTTGTAGAAAAATCTTTTAAATGTTTTACAGCATTGTTAAAATCATTTGTTCTTAAGTAAATGATACCTGCATAAAAATGAGCAAGATTTGCAGCTTTTGTACCGTCAAAATTTTTAATTATATTTAAGAAACCTTTGTTTAGCCCGTCTCCGTTTAAAGCCAGAGTAAGACTATCGTTGCGGAAATATTCTTCGGCCTTAAATATAGCCTCGGCAGATCTTTCCTCTTTAGGTTTAAGAACGAGATTTTTATATAGCATCCAACCCCCGGCAATCAATATTATTGCTGCCAAAATACTTATTATTATGTTTTTATATTTCCCCAAAAAGTCTGTTGCAACTTCCAGGCCTTCACTAACTTTCGGAGCTTCACGCACTTTAATCTCAGCCATTTTTTAATGTTTATTTTAAACTTTTAATTTTTTCAGGTTTTGTTAGTCCAAAGACCATAATTTTGTTAGTCCATAGACCCTGGTCCATAATTTTTAACTACTAAATAATTCTTAACTACTACTTACTTCTTAACTACTACTTACTTCTTACTCCTAATCAACAATAAAAGGATAATCCTTCTCAACATACACATCTTTCAGCAGTTCGCTTTCATCCGGCCAAGGGCTTTCTTCTGCAAATCGAACGCTTTCTTCAACCGCTTCGTTTATTCTTGCATCAATGGCATCTAATTCTGCCTGTGTAGCATACTTATAGTCAAATATGTGTTTGATTACAAGAGTTATGGGGTCCTTGGTCTTATATTCGTCCAGTTCTTCTTTACGGCGGTATTTCTGCGGGTCGCTGATAGAGTGACCCTTATAGCGATAAGTCTTCATCTCCAGCAAAGTGGGGCCGCCTTTTTCGCGTGCTCTTTTTACTGCACGGGCTACTGCATCATGTACAGTTTCAGGATCCATGCCGTCAACTTTATCGCCCGGCATCTCGTATGCATCTGCGAGTTTATAAATGTCTATCACATTGCTCGTTCTCTCTACAGAGGTACCCATTGCGTAATTATTATTTTCACAAATAAAAACTACGGGCAGTTTCCACAACATTGCCATGTTAAAAGTTTCATGCAAAATGCCTTGTCTTGCAGCCCCATCACCAAAAAAACACAAGACAACATTATTAGTACCACGATATTGTTCTGCAAAAGCCAATCCCGCACCTGTTCCTATCTGTGCACCTACAATACCATGTCCGCCAAAAAATTTCTGTTCGACGCCAAAAAAGTGCATGCTTCCACCCTTTCCTTTGGCAACACCTGTTGCTTTGCCATATAACTCAGCCATACATGCATTTGGCGATATACCTTTTGCCAAAGCCCAGCCGTGATCGCGGTAAGCAGTTATAAAAGGATCCTCCTGCCGTGTGGCCGTCATACAACCTGCAGCTAATGCCTCCTGCCCTACAAAAGCATGGAAAAATCCACGGATTTTTCCGGCCATTTTATATTTTTCTTCTGCCTTTAATTCAAACTGGCGAATAAGCTGCATCAACTCGTACCAGTACAAATATGTTTCTTTTGAAAATTTAGTTGGCACTTGTCTGAAATTTTTAGCGGCAAATATAGGTGAATAGAACCAAAAATAAATATGCTGACAAATGCATATTTATTTGCAAATAAAACTTGCATCATCTGCCGCTTCAATAATATAAATTTTTCAGATTATTCATTAGTTTGCAAAATTTTTTCACAAACCATTTAATTTATAATTTCCTTCTTTTTCTATATCCTTCAATTTAAATGTTTATTGCTCAAGCCGCATGGCTTCTTCTTGCAACATGACTCCATTCGTTTGTTTCTGAAACTGCTGCATATGTTTCATAATTTCTTCGCCTTCGCTCAAAACTCAACCGAGTGATGTCCCTTATGCAATAACTGTTGTCATGAAATAATAGAATTATATAAAAGAAGTGCATATATATTTTCTTCTTACTCCTGCCTACAAAAAGCGTTAAGAAAATTGTATGCAGGGCGTTAAGGAATGAAATTAATATACTGAGGTTTGGTAGTGCGTTCAGGTGATAAGTTCGACCCTTGGTTTTTATTCTAAAGCTGTACTTAATTCCATTTTAGATCTGCATACAATTTTTAGCCTTTTTTATTCAGTCTTTAATTTTTAGTTCTTTTGTTACAAGATAAAAGAATCAAAAATCATAATTTATACTGAAAAACAGAGGTTGCAGGCTAAATACATAATTCTATGCATTTAACTTGCACCGTTTTATGCTGCATCTGCAAAACATAACCGTTTACCAGTTTAAAAATTACCTGCAACAAAGTTTTCATTTTAATGAGAATGTTATAGGTATTTATGGTAACAACGGTATGGGGAAAACTAACCTGCTCGACGCTATTTATTTTCTTTGCTTCACCAAAAGTTACTTTAGTAAAACAGACAGCACTATTGTACATACCGGATTGCAGGGTATGCGCGTAGAAGGCAATTTTACCAGGAATCACAAAGCTGAGAACATTGTTTGCATCATAAGAGAAAACAGTCGCAAAGAAATACAGCGCAACGGCGAAGAATACAAAAGGTTTAGTGCGCATATAGGCCGGCTTCCTGCAGTTATGATTGCGCCTGATGATGTGGAACTGGTAACCGGCACAAGCGAGATTCGCAGAAAATACATTGATACCCTTCTCAGCCAGTTAGACCATCAATACCTGCAAAGTCTTATTAATTATAACAAAGTGCTGCAGCAAAGAAACAGCTTACTAAAGACCGCAGCAGACCGTGGTTATATAGATGATGCTCTGCTCGATATTTTAAATGCCCAATTGGTAAAGCCCGGTAAATACATCTTTAACCGCAGGAAAGATTTTTTAGATAATTATTTACCAGCAGTTGCAAAAAGTTACCGGCAAATTGCAGGAACAGACGAACCATTGGTATTGGAATATTACAGCCAGTTACTGGAAGATGATTTTGAAAAACTTTTGGCAACCTTCAGGCAAAAAGACCTCATGCTGCAACGAACAACTACCGGCATTCATAAAGATGATATTGAGCTAAAGCTGAATGATGAAAATTTTAAAAATATTGCCTCCCAGGGACAACGAAAAAGCCTGCTTTTTGCATTGAAATTAAAAGAGTTTGAGGCATTGGAGTCAGCCAAAGGTTTTTCCCCGGTTTTATTGCTCGATGATGTATTTGAAAAGCTTGACGCAGCAAGAATGCAAAACCTGTTGCACCACGTGTGTGTTGAAAGCAAAAGCCAGGTATTTATCACTGATACCCACAAAGAAAGGCTGCAGCATGCATTGGAAAATTTAAAAGTGCCGTTTCAGTTGATAGGACTGTAGGAGGGGCTGTTTACCAATTTGTTTCTAATACCCTATAGATAAGAAAAACGCAATGCATATGATTGATAAAGAAGGATTAAAAAGAATTTTTTATGATTTCTGCAACTGAGTACATTGCATAAATAACAGTTGTGCATATTTTAATTGATAGCTGTGTTCAAGCAATAAGTGCAACAGCTGATTTTATTAAATATACCTCATTAGCTGAATTGTAGTCAAATTTTCTGATGGGTCTGTTATTGATTAATTTTTCTACTCTTTTTACGTTATTAC
>JAABUN010000247.1_pt1 | contig 144357 bp, 126 predicted proteins | sample 5559311 | NCBI WGS metagenome assembly JAABUN01 (sample SAMN10711877, study PRJNA513370) | rock metagenome | isolation source: Antarctica rocks | place: Antarctica: Victoria Land, Siegfried Peak sud
CCCGGTCGGCCGCTTCGTACTCCGCGAGCACGTCACGCTTGTACTTCGCAGTGAACGTCCGCCTCCGTGCACGCTCGGGCACCTCCGGCTCCGGCACTGGAACGTCATCCACCCGCCCAGCCTGGCCCACCTGCTGTGGTCCTGTCATCGTGGTAGTCATCTCAGGGAACTCCTTCCCCGCCCTCAAGACACTAATCGGGACTCTCCCGGTGCCTCATTCAATGTTGACAGAGTGGGGGTACCCGTCGTTGAGCGCGGCCGCAGCAGCGGTGTCTAGGCAGCTGGGTGTGGGCCATGAGACGGTTCGCCGTTGGGCGGTGCAGGCTGATGTTGATCCTGGCCGCCGCGACGGGATCAGCAGCGAGGAACTGGCTGAGATCAAGAAGTTGAACCTGAGTTGTAGGGGCTTAGTCACACCCCTGCCAGCTGGTCCAGCCGATCTCGGGCTTCTCCGTCACTAAATTGCGGTTGTCAATGGCGATTCTTGGACCGCGTTCGACCGCGCGGCGCTCACGTCATGCACAGCCACCTCAGCAGGAGTATGACCCGGGCCAATGCGCTCAATGACGGGCACCCGTAGGCCCGGTTGTCCATGATCTGGACCGTTGTCGCATCCGACACGGTCTTCTCTTTTTGAACGAACGATCCCACCAGCCCAGGCCACCCACCAAAAAAGCGGACTCCTTAGTCACACCCCTACCAGCAAACCGGCTGGTCAACGAGTTGCAACCCTGCCGAATCTATTCACCCCCTACAACTCAGGTTGAAGGCGGAGAACAGGCAGTTACGTGAGGGCGTGGCCATCTTGAAAGCGGCGACGACTTTCTTCGCGGGGGAACACTCCACCCCCACACATCCAAGGGCCCCACCGAAGCCCTCATTATCTGGAGCCCTCTTTGGGGTGTCATTGACGTCGCTGACGGGTCGTTGGTCGTCGTCAGAAACACGTTATCTGGAGCGTGTCTCCGACGTGGGCCATGCGAATTCCCCTGTCCTGGCTGTCTGTTCGACTTCCGGCAGGCATGAGACCGCACGTCGGAGACATGTCCACATGCCAGAAATGCAGGTCAGGCCGTCTTTATCCGGCCACGGCTCCAGATAACGTTCAACGGTCGACTCGAACACCTCCGCGGCCTAGCCTTGGGCTTCCGAAACCTCACCCACTACATCACCAGATCCCTACTCGAAACCGGCGGATTCAGACCACAACTACACCCTCAATTGTGATGAGCCGTCAAAGGACACACTCCCCGATCACTCGAGGTGTCTCACCCCAAGGCTGACAGAAAGGGCCTCAAGCGCTACATCGCCCGCGAACTCCTACCCGACATCCAAGCCGCCCTGACCACACACGAGACCCAAGAAAGCCTCCCGCACGCCGCTTGACAGACCATAGGAGCATCGCGCCCTTGGCTGTCCTAGCCCCAGCCGAGGGCGTGGACTCGCCCTTCGTCTATTCCGAAGTAGTGAGCAACTTCGTGCAGGACCGTCACGCCGATCTCGCGCACAAGTTCCTCACGGCTAGCACACATACGGCGAAGGGGGCCTCGGAAGAGCGTGATCCGATCCGGAAGGTCGCCACCCCATGAGTCGCCTCGTTCGGTGAGTGGAATGCCGTCGTAAACACCGAGTAACTCGGGCTCGTCATCGGGGGGCTCGTCAGCCACCAAGAACACGACATTGTCGAGCATCGCTTGCAGTGGACTTGGAATGAGACCCAGAGCATCAACGATGGCGTCGTCGAACTCGTCGTTCGATAAAGAGAAGTGGTTGCTCATAGTCGTCTTATGAGAAATGGCGGTGAGGTTGCCCTCACCGCCATTTCTCGCTTATGTTGCGCCTTAGCGCAGCGAACTTTCTTCGATCGCTGCTGGCTCACCGGGAGGCGAATTGACCGGCTCGCTGAGCTGGGGGAATGCCCCTGGCATGGAATCGTGCTCACCGTGCGAGTGCGCTGCGGCCAGTTCAGCCGGGGTGACCGGTTGCAACTGGTCACGGAAGTAGAAGTCCGAAAGAGCCCTACGCGCGCGGTGACCGATGGGCTGAGGCTTGCTGACGCCGTGCTCGTCCACCTGGCTGCCTTGCTCGAGAGCCAAGGGGTGCTGAGCCTCGTGCTGCACCAGCGTCCATCGGGTGTAAGGATCAAGCGGCTCGTGCACCTCGTAGAACTCACCCTCGGGTGTCCTAACGATCCGGCCAGACTCTGCACCATGCAAGACCATGTCGCGATCCGCGCGCTGCAACGAGAGACACAGGCGCTTGACCACGATGAAAGTGATGATCGGAGCAATGAAGAACATAGCCCTAAACAGCATCGTCAGGTCGTTGATGGACAGGTTCAACTTGATAGCCAGAATGTCGTTGACCGAGCCCAGCGCGAGGAACATGTACATCGAGATGGCGGCGGCACCGACAGCAGTGCGCACCGGCGCGTTGCGCGGACGGTCCAACAGGTGGTGCTCGCGCTTATCACCCGTCACCCACGACTCAACGAAGGGGTAAACCCCGCAGATCACCCAAACCAGCGGCAGTAGCACCAACGAACCCAGAAAAATGTTGAAACTCCACGTGGTGCCGAACACGCTGAACTCGAGCCAGCCTGGCAGCAAGCGCAGTGCGCCATCGGAGAACCACATGTAGAAGTCGGGCTGAGATCCTGCGGTTACCTGCGTCGGGTCGTAGGGACCGAAGACCCACACTGGGTTGATCTGCACAACCGCTGAGATGAGAGCGGTAATGCCGAAGACGATGAAGAAGAAGCCACCCGCCTTGGCCATGTACACCGGCATGAGCGGGAAACCGACGACGTTGTTGTCGGTCCGACCCGGCCCGGGGTACTGAGTGTGCTTGTGCACGAGAACCAAGACAATATGCACCGTGAACAGGCCGACCAGAAGGGCGGGGATGAGCAGCACGTGGGCGATGTACAGACGCGGAATGATCATCTCCCCGGGGAAGGGCCCACCGAAGACGTATGACGTCATGTAGCTGCCGATAACCGGAGCAGACAGCATAAAGCCCTGCATCGCGCGGATACCCGTGCCCGAAAGCAGATCATCGGGAAGCGAGTAGCCAGCGAATCCTTCGATAATCGCCAGGAGCGACAAGACCGTGCCGATGACCCAGTTGATTTCCCGGGGCTTGCGGAACGCGCCGGTAAAGAAGACACGCGCCATATGCAGCGCGATACCAACGACGAAGAGCAGCGCTGCCCAGTGGTGCAACTGACGAATCAGGAGGCCACCCTTGATATCGAACGAAATGTGCAGCGTCGAGGCGTAAGCCTCGCTCATTGCGATGCCCTTCAACGGGACGAAGGAGCCGTTGTACTCAACTTCGCCCATGCTTGGGATATACCAGAACGTCAGGAAAGTTCCAGTGATAAGACAGATGACCATGGAGTACATGGCCACTTCGCCGAGCAAGAACGACCAGTGGTCGGGGAAGACCTTGCGCAACAGGAATTTCATTCCCTTTGCGCTGCCGACACGTTCATCGCTCCAGATGATTGGCTTGGCCAACGTGGGTCGGTCGTTGTCGACGGCTTGGCTTTGTGTGGTGCTGGTCGAGGCGTCAGTGCGAACGGCACTGGCCCCCTGCGGCACCCTAGATGTTGTAGACATCAGTCACGCTCCCAGAAACTCGGTCCTACGGGTTCGGCGAACCCGTCGGCAGCCACGAGGTAACCCTCGGCGTCGACGGTGATCTTCAACTGCGGAAGGGCCCTACTCGCAGGCCCAAAAATAACCTTGGCGTCCTGCGTCATGTCGAAAGTCGACTGATGGCACGGGCACAAAAGGTGGTGGGTCTGCTGCTCGTAAAGAGCAACGGGGCAACCCACGTGGGTACACACCTTGGAGTAGGCCAGGATGCCTTCGTAGCCCCAATCCAGGGACTTTTGGCTCTGCACTACTTCGGGGTCCAGACGGACCAGGATGACCTGGTCCTCGGCCTTGGCCTCAAGGATTTCGTGCGGCGTGAGCTCTTCTTCAGCCTCCTCGCCGACGAAGCCTTCGGGCAGGATCTGTACCACCGAGCCGATCGTCACGTCAGAGGCCCGCACGGGGCTACCGGACGGGTCGATCATGAGGCGTAGCCCGGCTTCCCAGTTCGTGTCGTACAGCGTTCGTCCCGGGTTGGGGCCGAGGCTTCCTAGGACCTGGAGGACGAGCGGGATCGAGAACAGTCCCAATGCACCAGCTGCACTTTGCAGGATGAGTGGGCGACGACCAAGTTGCGACTCTCTCCACCCGGCACGCAAGTGGGAGGCCGCGCCTTCGCGCACCTCCGGTGGGGATGCCTGCTCGTGGCGCTCTTCGATGACTTCCTCATCGGGCATGAGGGTCTTCGCCCAGTGCACGGCACCAAAACCGATACCGCACAGCGACACGGTCATGGTGAGACCGAGCGCGAGGTGGTAGAGGTTCATCTCGCCAATGCCGATCACGCTGCCGCGTGCTTCCAGCGGAATCAGAAAGTACGCGGCGACGAATCCGAGGGTGCCCAGTGCGGACAGCGCGAACATTGCCACGACCTGTAGTTCGGCTCGCTTCGCGGCCTTCGGGTCGGTGTCGCTGCGACGGGGGACGTGCGGCGCTAGGCCGGGGTTGTCGAAGCGCGCAGGCAACTGCGAACTGTCGTGGGTCACAGGCACATTTCTTGAGTTGGCTGAAGTAGCCGGAGTGTTGTCGCTCATGGTTAAGCCGCCTTCCGTCCGAGCCACACTGCTGCGGCGATGAGCATCGCGACCCCAAAGGTCCAAATGAACACGGCATCCCCTGCGGGACCTAGCCCACCCAGGCCCTGACCACCGTAGGCGGAGTTGCCTTCTTCGATGTCCTTCAAGAAGGCGATCACGTCCCGCTTCTCTTCAGGCGTGATGGTCTCGTCGTTGAAGACGGGCATGGACTGAGGTCCGGTGAGCATGGCTTCGTAGATGTGCTGCGGCTCGACATTCATCAGACTGGGCGCGTACTTCCCCCGAGTGAGTGCACCGCCGGCACCGGACGAGTTGTGACACATGGCGCAGTTCGTGCGGAAGACCTTTCCTCCGTTAGCGATGTCTGCGCCTTCGAGGTCAAGAACTTCGGCGCTAGGAACGTCCGGACCAGGACCTAGCGATGCGACATACTGAGCGAGAAGGGTGATCTCCTCATCGGAAAAGACGACCGCATCACGGTTAGCCGGAGCCTGGACACCGGGACCGGCCAGAGGCATACGGCCAGTGGCAACCTGAAAGTCAACCGAGGCAGCACCAACTCCTACGAGCGAGGGACCATAAGAGCCATTGCCTTGAGCCTGGGCACCATGGCACGACGCGCAGTTAGCGATAAAGAGTTTGCGTCCCTCTTCAATCTCTTGGACCGACGCCGTCGCCGCAGACGTGCCGGGGTCGGCTTTAGGGGAAAGTGCGGCGTATGCGGTTCCCGTTACGCTCAACCCGAGGATGAGCACAATGAGAACGGCCAAAGGGCTACGGCGCTTGGCTGCTAGTCGTTTCACCGGTGTGTCCTCACGTCGGCGGTCAGGGAAAAATTCTGCAGGGGCAGCATGGCGCTCACTGCACTACGTAGATCGTCAGGAACAGTGCCACCCATACGACATCAACGAAGTGCCAGTAGTACGACGTGACTACCGCGCCGGTGGCTTGAGCGTGGGTATAACGCTTGGCGGTAAAACTCCGCCCGATAATGAGAAGGAAAGCAATGAGGCCGCCAGCAACGTGCAAGCCGTGGAATCCGGTGGTCATGTAGAAGACGGAGCCGTAAGGACTCGATGAAAGCGTGACGCCTTCTCGGATGAGGTTGGCGTATTCGTAAACCTGACCCGCGATAAACGTGGCACCGAAGAGATACGTCAGCACGTACCACTCCCGCATACCCCACTTGCCGAACTCCATCAGGCGCCCGGTGCGGCTGGGGATGCCTTGCTCCGCCTTGAAAACGCCCAACTGGCACCAGACCGACGAGATCACCAGGATTGTCGTGTTAGCCAGCGCGAATGGGACGTCGAGCATCTCGGTGTTCTCGGCCCAGATCTCCGGCGCTACAGCGCGGATCGTGAAGTACATCGCGAACAGACCCGCGAAAAACATGATCTCGCTGGAGAGCCAAACAATGGTGCCAACGGCGACCATGTCAGGACGCGTAGCCGGTCCGCCAGCCGAGGGCGTACCCGACTGAGGGGTTTGCGCAGTCATTGAGGAAGTCGCCACGCTTATTAGTATGACCCATGCCCGTAGTACCGACACAGCGACCCTCCGAACGGGACTGAGGGCCGCGCGCGGGCCCTCAAATGGGTAGCATCAGCGCATGACCGTGTCGACCGTAACTGAGCAGACCCCCCGAGTGCGCCGCATCTCTGTCCTGTTGTTCAGCGACGACCGCTCGACACGAGACTCGGTGCGACTGGGTGTGGGAAATCTGCCTTCCCCCGACGTGCAGGTCGAGCGGTGGCACGAGTGCGCCACCGCTCCAGCCGTCGAACTTGCCTTAGCCGAGGGAACGTATGACGTATTAATCCTTGACGGGGAGGCCCAGCCCTTCGGTGGACTTGGGCTATGCCGCCAGTTGAAGAACGAGTTGTTCGAGTGCCCGCCGGTCTTGGTTTTGACGGGCCGGCCCAACGATGGCTGGCTCGCCGCGTGGAGCCAGGCAGATGGGGCAGTTCCGCATCCGCTTGATCCCGCTGCGTTGGCCGCTACGGTGTCTCGCCTCGCGCTCCGGTGAGCGAGTCTTCATTGCCGTCAGCGCCCCCCGCTAGTCCGCTGGAATTAGAACTAACCTGGCCTGCGCTTATCACAGACCTCCTCGCCGGTGATGATCTGAGCCAGTTGCAGACGGCGTGGGCGATGGACGAAGTGATGTCGGGTCGAGCCGCCCCCGCAGTGTTGGCTGGTTTCCTGGTCGCACTTCGGGCCAAAGGCGAAACCGTGGGGGAGATGGTGGCTCTATCTGACCAGATGCTGGCCCACGCGGTGCCGTTTGCGCGCGCTGACCATGTCCAAGCCCTTGACATCGTGGGCACCGGTGGCGACGGCACTCATACGGTCAATATCTCGACCATGGCCGCCATCGTCGCGGCCGGCTCGGGCGTCACGGTGGTGAAGCACGGAAATCGTGCGGCCTCGTCGCTGTCCGGCTCCGCCGACGTCTTGGAGGCGATCGGGATCAGGTTAGATCTTGGGCCGGAGCGGGTCGCTGACGTGGCGCACGAGTGTGGCATCACCTTCTGTTTCGCCCAGGCTTTTCACCCTTCAATGCGCCACGCCGGGCCCACGCGTCGCGAACTTGGGGTGCCGACAGCCTTCAACTTCCTCGGCCCGCTGACGAATCCTGCACAACCCACCTACTCGGTGGTGGGTGTGGGGGCAACTCATATGGCACCGATCCTGGCTGGGGTGTTTGCGTCGCGCAGAAAGCAGGCGATTGTTTTTCGGGGTGACGATGGGATCGATGAAGTGTCACCCGCCACGACCACCACCGCATGGTGGGTGACGCGCGGTGAGGCCACACCCTTCGTGCTCGATCCGCGTCGTGTCGGGTTCGACTTCTCGTCGGTCGCCGTACTACGTGGCGGTAACGCTGCCTTCAACGCCGACGTGCTTCATGCCGTATGCCGGGGGGAAAGCGGTGCCGCCCTCGACGCGGTCTTACTCAACGCCGGCATTGCAATCGCCCTCGTGGCCGGAGGCCCTGACGGCGAGGCTCCAGCCGACGACGACGAGATGCACGCCCGATGGTCGCTGGGGATCGAAAAGGCGCGCGCCTCGATTGAGCAGGGGCACGCCAGACGAACCGTCGAGGCATGGATCGCGGCAACGCACGCTTAGTCGTCAGTTCTACAGTGTGAAAGGCCCGCGTGAATGTCTGCATGGGCCGCGCCGGCGCCCCCTACGGGGCAGGTCCACTCCCCGTGGAGGTCAACGAGGCGCACCCCCGGCGTCTCGAGCCAATCGAGGATCAATTCGCTTTCTTGGGGATGAGCGGCGAGACCGGTTGGGCCGGGAACAGGCACGACCTCTGCGCTCATCCGCAGAGCGTCAATCGTGGGCAACGGACTCACCCCCGGTCGGATGGCCGCGGCCCCAGCAAGACGGCCAAATCGCACACAGATGACCTCCCAGCCGCCGTCGTCCCGTCGGCGGGCCGCGACCACCTCTGAGCTGTGTCGAAGAGGAGCAAGTCGTTGGGCGCGCGCTGCGGCACGGACCAAGACGAGCATTCGATCGCGCACCAGGGCCGCGTCCTCAAAGCGCTCGTCATGAGTCAACTCATCGAGACGGCGCCGAAAGTCGCTGAGGACGTGGCTGGAATTGCCGACAAGCGCCTCTCTGGCGCGGTTCGCAACGAGCGCGTAGTCATCGACACTCTGACGCCCCGCGCAGGGGGCACCGCAGCGGCCTAATTCTTCGAGGATGCAGGCACTGGCTGTCCCTTTAATGCTCAAGCGCGTCGTGCACTGGCGAATCGGCACGACGTCGTGCACAGCCGCAATCGCCGCGACGGCCCCGACCCGCTGGCTAAATGGGCCTACGTAGTCCGCGCCGTCGTCACGCATGGTGCTGACGATCGACAATCGCGGGAAGGTCTCGACGGTCAACTTGACCCACACCACCTTCTCGGGATGGCGCGAGCGGCGGTTGTACGACGGTTTGTGGGTAGCAATCAACCGGAGCTCTCGCACTTGAGCCTCAAGGCGGGTTGCGCAGACGATTGGAGTAATGGACTCGGCCAAGCTGACCATTTCACTCATCCGACGCCGGGTCTCCGAGGACGTGAAATAGGTGCGCGTGCGGCGCCGTATGTCGACTGATGTGCCCACATACAACGGGCGGCCGGTGTGATCTTTGAAGATGTAGACTCCGGGCGCCGACGGCATTGCGTCGGCTAAGAAGCGCTTGCGTCGAGTGGCGGGGGCGACGCGGCCCGAGTAACTCATCAACTCTTCGAGGGTCTGAACCCCGAGATTGCCCACCCGGGCGATCAATGCATGCAGCACGTCGACGGTTGCTTGTGCGTCGTGCAGCGCTCTGTGGTCAGGGGTGGTGCTCGACCCAAATAGGTGGGCCAGGCTCGACAACTTGTGGTTGGGCGCTTCGTCGCGACTTACGAGTTGGCGGGCAAGGTGCACCGTGTCGAGCACCCCGAAGCCGGGCCAGGGGTGACCGGTGTTTGCCGCCGCTGCTTTAAGGAACGACACGTCAAATCGCGCGTTATGGGCTACCAGGATGCTTCCGTGGGCAAATTGGAGAAAGGCCGGTAGCGCAGTCTCAATCGGTGGAGCGTTAGCAACCATGTGGTTGGAGATGCCGGTAAGCGCTGTGATGAACGCCGGTATCGCAACGTTGGGACGCACCAAGGTCGCGAACTCACCCAGCACGACGCCACTGCGGACCTTGACGGCACCGATCTCGGTGATCGCAGAATCGGTCGCCGATCCACCGGTGGTCTCAAGATCGACGACGACAAAGGTGACATCCGCTAGCGAAGTGCCGAGGTCGTCGAACGTGGGCTGAAGCATGGTGCGCACGTTAGGTGTCAGAGCCGACAGACCTTGGCCCGAGGCGGGTATGTCAGTGCCCGGTTCTAGCGTCTCTTCTACCTAGACGGAGGTGGAAGACGATGACAATCATCGATTGCAACACATGCCCGGTGCGAGGTCAGCGCTGTTCGACGTGCTTTGTGCCGGTGGTGGCCGGCGCCTGGCTAAGCGACGACGTCGCTGAGACCGCAACGGCGAGCGTGCCCCCCGATGCTAGGTCTCTTTCACTGAGCGATGCGGAGTGGGAAGCGGTGGACGTCTTCATCGGAGCCGGCATGGTCAACGCGCTTGACGTGTTGGACCTGGTCGCGCACCCTGAGGCGGCGTCAGCACGTGGGTGGCTCCAGGTCGGCTAGTTAGATGGATCTTTTCGGCGCTGAGGTCGCGCTATCGCGGGCAGCGGCATCGGCAGCATCTTCTTGTGCTCGCTCGGCGTATGCCGAACCGGACCGCAAGGTCACTTCGGGCAGACGAAGCATCACCAAAAAGCAGAGCACCATCACGCAGGCGCTCGCGATGAAGACGAGATCTATCGCCTCCGAAAAACCGACCTAAGAACGGCCGGGCGAGCGCGGGATCCAGGGTAGTCAGCGACGAAGAGTCCTGTAGTACACCCCAAAGGCGACGCCGGGGTCCGTGCCAGAGGCTGCTGCTTGCTGGAACTGTGCGGCGAAGTCTCCATTTGCCGGGTTCTGCAGCGCCGACTGGAAGGCTGGGGTGGGGGTCAGATCTTTGATCGACTCGCCGACGCGGTGGCCACGCCGATCATCCGAGGCGGCACAGCATTCTGCACAGCCAGCGTCAGTGGCTGCATATTCAGACCTAGGCCAGCGCCGAGCCACCGACAAAGATGGTGATGGCTATGGAAAAGAAGAGGCGTCGGTCATAGATGTCGGACACTTCGCCGTACAGCGGCGTCGAAATTGTCGCGGTGATTAAGTAGGCAGTCGTGGCCCAAGATCGTAGTGATCTGTCGGTGGGTAAGCGCTACCACTGGCTCGGCGGCGGCAGGAGTGGAGGCGGTCAGTGATTGGCCCTTTCGTTATGGGCGGTATGTCTGGTATGTACGGCAGCGACCGTCGCCGGGGTCGCTGACTGGACCGTACCCGTCTTGGTGGACAGGTGGAAAAGTCGGCAGGGTTCTAACCGGGTGCGAGAGGGGGTCGACGGCTTCGTGGAGTCTGGGAAAGGTGTGGGCCGCGGCACGAAGCACCTTCATCGTATGCACTAATTCGTGGGCTAGATCGTTGGCGGCGGTGAGGGTGGGCACGTCAGGGAGCCGTACGCTGCACCCGTGTCATCTTCAGGCGTGCATCATCCGGAGAAGGGACACGTTTCGCGGCGGGGCGTGTTGGGCAGGGGCCTGGCCGGGGCGTTCCTAGGTCTGGCGGCACCCTCTTTGAGTGGATGCGCTGCCCCCGCGATCGTAGCGGTCACCGGTGGTGTCGATCCGGAGCGGACTGCTGCCTACCGGACCTTGGCGTTGAGGGCTATTCCCGTGGTGGAAGACCTATGGGGCACCGACACGGTGCCGTTGCCAGTGCGCCTGGACTTGCCTGCAACGCTCACTGCGTGGTCGGCTGCGACCGGTCATAAACCCGACAAGCAGGGGTATGCCGCGAGCACAGTCCGTCTCGCGGCTAGCGCACGTGGGGGTGCGATGACAAGAGGAACAGCAGACGAGAACAGCGACGACGTCCGAATCGTGATGCACCCCGATGCTTGGGTCGAACTGGGCCCAGAGGGCCGCCTCGGGGTGATCGTGCACGAAGTGACCCACCTCGTCATGGGCACCGGCGAGGGCGCGCCATGGTGGTTGGGCGAGGGGTTAGCCGAATACACCGCACATCGAACCAGTGCTCGATCGCTGGAGCAGATTGCCGGATCAGCCTGGGGTCCTATCGTGGGCACCCCACCGACGTCGTGGCCTACAGAAAACGCTCAGCAACCCTGGCAGGGCTACGCCAGCGCTTGGCTGGCGTGCGTATTCATCGCCGAGACGGCGGGAGAAGAAGCGCTCCTCGCGTTGTACAACCGCGTCTGCGCGGGCAGAGCACTTGACAGGGCCTGCCGTGATGTTTTGGGACGCGGCGAGTCAGACCTGCGCCAAGACTGGTCGCGATGGCTGTCAGAGCAGTGACTACTGCCGTCTAACGACTAGCGGTCGTCGACATAAAGAGACTCGACCTTGTCCGTCATGTCGGACAAGACGCGGCCGCGCCGCAATTTGATGGAGGGCGTGAGATAGCCATTTTCCTGAGTGAAATCGCCGTCGAGAATGTCGAACTTACGAATGGACTCCGCTCGACTGACCGCACTGTTGGCTTGATCGACCGCTCGCTGCACCTCAGCAATGACCTCGCTGTTGGTCGGTGCGTCAGCCATGGTCAGGCCCTCGAGATCGTGATTGCTCGCCCAAATCGGCAGCATTTCCTCGTCGATGGTGATCAGCGCACCGATGAAGGGGCGCCCGTCGCCGACCACGATGCACTGGGAGATCAACGGATTGGCACGTAGTCGATCCTCTAGACCCGCCGGTGACACGTTCTTGCCCGCTGCGGTCACCAGGATTTCTTTCTTGCGGCCGGTGACTTTCAAGAATCCGTCGTCGTCGAGCACGCCGAGGTCACCGGTGTGGAACCAACCGTCACGAATGGTCTCTGAGGTGGCCTCATCGTTGTTGTGGTAGCAGCCGAAGACGTTGTTGCCCTTGATCAGAATTTCACCGTCGGTCGCGATCTTGATCGCTACTCCGGGAAGGGGGCGACCGACCGCGCCAATCTTGATCAGGTCGGGCGTGTTCACCGTGGCCGGGGCGGTGGTCTCGGTGAGTCCGTAGCCCTCCAGCACCACCAAGCCGACACCACGGTAGAAGTGGCCTAGACGCTCGCCCAGCGCCGCACCGCCAGAGACTGCATACTTGCAGCGCCCGCCGAGGGCCTGGCGCAGTTTGACGTAGACAAGTCGGTCGGCCAGTTTGTGCTGCATAGACAGAATGGGCCCGGGACCACCGGTGTCTTGGGCCACGCTCCAGCGGTGCGCGACCGAGGCCGCCCAACGGAAGATCTTGCCTTTGCCGCCCGCCTCGGCCTTTTGCTCGGACGAGTTGTAGATCTTCTCGAAAACGCGAGGAACGGACAGCAGGTATGACGGCTGGAAGGTCGCAAGGTCCGCTAGGACGGTCTTGGGGTCGCGGGTATGACCCATAGCTGACCCGGCCTGCAGTGAGAGCACCTCGATGAAGCGCGCGAAGACGTGCGCCAAGGGAAGGAAGACCAGAGTGCTGGCCCCCGGTTCGGACACGACGTCTTTCAAGCGTTCCACGGTGTTCTCGGTCAGTGCCATGAAGTTGTCGTGGCTTAATTCGCACCCCTTGGGCTGGCCGGTGGTGCCTGAGGTGTAGATGATGGTGGCCAAATCAGCCCGGTTCACCTGATCGCGACGATTCTGCACCTGCTCGTCGTCGATTTCAGCCCCAGCACTGGTGAGCTCATCGAGCGCACCAGTATCGATCTGCCACACGTCCTTCAACCGCGTGACCGAGTCGCGAATACCGGCCACCGTGCCGGCGTGGTCGGCGTCTTCGACGATGATGGCCACCGCATCGGAGTCCGAGAGGATCCACTGGACCTGATCGGCAGAGGACGTCTCGTACACCGGAACGGGCACCGCTCCAGCGGTCCAAAGTGCAAAATCGCACAGGGTCCACTCGTAGCGCGTGCGACTCATGATCGCAACACAATCGCCGGTCTCGACTCCGGCAGCAATGAAGCCCTTGGCAAGCGCCTGCACCTGATCCCAGAACTCTGCCGCGCTGATGTCGCGCCACGTTTCTCCCTCTGGGATGCGGATCAGCACCTTGGCCGGATCTTGGTGGGCCCAGTATGCGGCCACGTCGGACAGATTGCCCTCGGTGACGGGGGGAACTAGCGGTGGGACGGCGATGTCCTGCACGATCGGGGCCTCCTAAGCCTGGGTCCTGCCGTTGACGTGTGGGGGACACCTTAACGTGGACAGATGCAGGATAGGCGCGTGTGCTTCCGGTGGGTCAGACCTGCCGGTTACGCTGCGACTGAGCTCGCGACCGCTCGGCCACGCCACTCACTCACCTCAGGAGACTCGCCATGACCTTGAACATCGGAGTGGACGTAGGCGGAACGAAGATCGCCGCCTGTTCCGTCGACGGTAATGGGGTCGTCGCCGCACGGGCGCTGCGCGAAACGCCAGCTCAAGACGTCGACGAGATTGTGGTTGCCGTCGCCGAGGTGGTGCAGGAGTTGCAGCAACAGGCAGTCGATGACGGTGACGATGTGCACGCCGTGGGGGTGGCTTGTGCCGGGTTTGTGGACGCGGAGGGGGACACCGTGGTGTTCGCTCCCAATCTGGCGTGGCGCGACGAACCGCTCGCGGCTCGCCTTCACGAGCACGTCGGCATACCTGTGGTGTTGGAGAACGACGCGAACGCTGCCGCGTGGGGTGAGTTCCGCTTCGGCGCAGCGATCGAAGCAAACCACATGATCATGGTCACGCTGGGCACGGGCGTCGGCGGCGGCATCATTGATCGCCATCAGCTGGTGCGTGGGGCGCACGGCATGGCGGCCGAGATCGGTCACCTGCGGGTCGTGCCCGATGGGCATCGGTGTGGTTGCGGCAACCGCGGCTGTTGGGAGCAGTACGCCAGCGGCTCCGCGTTGGTGCGTGAAGCCCGTGAGTTGGTCGCGGCGCACAGCCCCCACGCCGCCGACCTGTCGCAGCGGTGCGGGGGGAAACCGAAGGCGCTGACCGGGACGATGATCACTGAATCTGCGGCCGCCGGTGACCAGGCTGCGATCGAGCTCCTGGAGGACGTAGGCCGGTGGGTCGGCGAAGGTGTCGCTTCGTTGGTGGCGGTGTTGGACACGGGAGTGATTGTGGTCGGTGGGGGAGTGAGCGCAGCCGGGGATCTGGTGCTGGAGCCGGCTCGTGCAGCGTTTGCTCGCCAACTGACGGGTCGCGGCCATCGTCCCTTGCCGCCGATGGTCTTGGCGCAGCTCGGCAACGACGCCGGAATGATCGGTGCGGCCGACCTTGCGTCCGCTCGTCGCGCGGGCTGACCGCCGGCGAGGCATGCCGTCATCCCAGTGGGCCATTGGCGTCGACGTCGGTGGTACGAAGGTGGTGACCGGACTCATTGACGGCGACGGTGAGGTGGCAGCAGATCAGGTCGCGCAGACTCCGCACCGCAGCACCGCCCCCAGGGTCGTTGAAGACGTCATCGTCGCGGCAGTCAACGCTCTGGTGGCAGCAGCTGAAGCCGACGACATCGACCCGAGTATTGACTACGCCACCCTGCCGATCGGGGTCGGCGCGGCCGGGTGGATTGATAGCGATCGCGCCACGATTCGGTTTGCGCCCCACCTGAACTGGCGAGATGAGCCGTTGGCGCTGCGACTTCAAGCGCGCTTAGGCACCGCAGTGACGGTCGAGAACGACGCGAATGCGGCAGCGTGGGCCGAGTATCGATACGGCGCGGCTCGAGGCGAATCGCGTGTCGTGATGCTCACGCTGGGCACGGGCATCGGTGGCGGCATGGTCTTCGATGGCGCGCTCGAACGGGGACGACACGGCATGGCTGGTGAGTTCGGCCATATGACCGTGGTTCCCGGTGGCCGAAAGTGCGAATGCGGCAACTGGGGATGCTGGGAGCAATACGCAAGCGGCCCGGCGTTACGGCGGGAAGCGCTCGAGGCGCTGAAGAGGGGAGGGCCGGACGCTGTCCCCATGCGGGCGGCCATGAGAGCCGAGGGAGGCACCGTCACCGGCGAGATGGTCACTGCCCTCGCTGCGGCCGGGGATCCGGTGGCGACCGACGTAGTGACCACAGTAGGTCAGTGGCTTGGTGGTGGCTTAGCCAACCTGGTTGCCGCGCTCGACCCCGGTCTCATCGTGATCGGTGGAGGGGTAAGCACCGCAGGGGAGCTGCTGCTAGGGCCGACGCGTCGGGCCTTAGCCTCCCATCTCAGCGGGCGGGGTCATCGACCCGTACCTCCTGTGCTCGGGGCATCCCTGGGGCCACGCGCAGGAATGGTGGGCGCCGCCGATCTCGCCCGGCGCGAAGCCCTTGATGGCGCAGGTCTGCGGTGAGCGACCCGAGCCGTGATCTGCGGTGCGCGCAGACCCGAGTGGCGGCATACAACCTGCGCGCGCTGCTGGACAACCCGCACGCGGCGGCCCGGGTCGTGCGAGCGATCGATCCGGATGTGCTGTTGGTGCAAGAAATCCCCCGAGGCTTACGCTCCGCCGGATCGATCGAGGTGTTTGCCGCCGAGGCGGGGATGCGCTGGCCCGGTCGGACCAGGCGCGTGAGTGGCACGTCGCTGGTGGTGGGCCGACGCGTCGAGGTGCACGCTCGCCGCGATCGCGCCCTACCGGTTGAGTTCCTGGGTAACCCCCGCACCTACTCGTGGGCACTGGTGCGGGTAGCCGGCGGGCAGCCGTTCGCCGCAGTGAGCATCCACCTGCCGTTGCGCGCTAACCAGCGCCGACAACACGTAGGCCAACTGCTCTCCGAGCTCACGGTGCACCCGATGCTGGGTGACGTGCCATGGGTGATCGGCGGAGACCTCAACGAGCATCAGGGCGACCCGGCTTGGCAGATTCTGGCCGGTGAGGTGCCGTTAGCCTCGACCGCTGGGCTGCGCACCTTCCCGGCCATCAGGCCCAAGACGGCTATCGATGCGGTGTTCGCCCGTTCGACGCTTCGAGCCAAACCGGGCATCGAGGTCGACCTTGATCTTGCTGACCTCACCGCAGCCACCGATCACCGGCCAGTGTGGGTAGACCTGCTCACCTAGGCCTTGGGGGGGGCGGGGTGGTATCAGACTCGTGCCCCAGTGCCGTCATCTCCCGATCGACGGCGCGGCGAGCGGAGCACCAACAGCACAAAACCCGCCACCGTCATCGCGACGCCCAGCAGGCCCCACGGCATACCGGGAAGGACCCGCACGACTGCGCTCAAAAAGACCAACAAGGGGCCGACCGCTAGCCCCACGACGATGGCCCAAAAGTGCATATCTCCTGCCGGGAGGGGGTCGGTTGGCGCGGGCACGAAATGATCGCCGGGCTCCTCGCCCTCGTGCGTTCGCCACGAGGGAGCAACCTGCTCGTTGGGCTCGGCTGTCTCACTGCTGGGCGCAGGCTCGGGCAGATGAAGAGGCGGGTTCGCGTCTGAGGGCTCGAAACCGGCCACGATCTCAGAAAACCGACGGTCGAAGTCAGCGCTCTCGTCTTCGCCTCTGCTGCGGCGCTCATCATTCATGCGTGCAGCACCGCCTCGGCCTCTCCGTCATCACCACGTCGTCAATCTTGTCACGGGCTCGCACAGGCGATCCTTGCCGTAGGCTGCGGCTCGCAACGGGCGAGGAGGCCATCGTGATCTATTGGATGCTCAAGGTGATTGTCGTCGGGCCCGTCCTTCGGGTCCTGTTTAGACCGTGGATCACCGGCCACGGGCGCATACCCACCCGTGGTGGCGCGATTCTGGCCAGCAATCACTTGTCGTTCTCGGACTCAATCTTCTTGCCGCTCATGGTCTCTCGCCGCATCACCTTCCCGGCAAAGAAGGAGTACTTCACCGGAAAAGGGGTCAAGGGGTGGGCCACCAAGATGTTCTTCACCACGACGGGGCAAATCCCGATGGACCGATCGGGCGGAGAAGCCAGCATGGTGGCCGTGCGCACCGGATTGAAATTCCTGCGCCGCGGAGAGTTGTTCGGGATCTATCCCGAAGGCACCCGCTCGCCCGATGGCAAGTTGTACCGGGGCAAAACCGGGATGGCTCGGATGGCTCTAGAGGCGGGCGTGCCCATCATCCCGGTGGCCATGGTCGACACCGACAAGGCTCAGCCCACCGGTCAGAAGATTCCGAACCTGCACCAGGTAGGGGTCAAAATCGGCAACCCCATATATTTTCCGCAGTACGCAGGCCAGGAAGAAGACCGGGCGGTGCTTCGGACCATCACGGATGAGGTTATGCGTTCGCTGGCGGCGCTGTCCGGCCAGGAATACGTCAACGAGTACGCGTCGGTCGTCAAGGAACGCGCCGCCGCCGCGCAGAAAGCCCGCATTGGCGCTGCTGCCAAGGCGCGCGTCGACGAAGCCAGAGCCAACGTGGGGCAAGCGCGTGAGGTCGTCCGGGGCCGGACAGCCTCGGTGGCTGAACAGCTCTCCGCCCGATTCAGCAAAGAAGACGGCGCTGACGATTCCCCGAACGACGATTCGACGCAGGACGAGGCGGCCGCGCTGGACACCGCACCCCACGAACGCAAGGACGAGCACAGCGAATGACCCAAGCACTCCCAGATCGCTCTTACGATAGGGGTGTGTATTCCGACGTCACCGCCGTTCCTGTTGGCCATGTTCTGGATTGGGAAGACAAACCCGCCAAGCAACAACCCACGTGGGGGGATGCAGGGGAGTTAGCCGACGTACTGACCACGCTGTCGAACTACCCGCCGCTGGTTTTTGCCGGCGAGTGTGACGCGTTGCGGGATCGCCTCGCGGCGGCATCTGCTGGACGGGCGTTTGTGCTGCAAGGCGGCGACTGTGCCGAGACGCTGTCGGGCGTGACCGGACCCAACATTCGTGACCGGATCAAAACGATCCTGCAGATGGCCGTGGTGCTGACCTACGGGGCCGGTATGCCGATCGTCAAGGTAGGCCGCATCGCAGGGCAGTTCGCTAAGCCGCGCTCGTCCAACGACGAGACGCGCGACGGAGTGACACTGCCTGCATACCGCGGCGACATGGTCAACGGGTTCGAGTTCAGCGAAGAGGCACGCCGCCACAACCCGGAGCGGTTGCTGCGGGCCTACCACGCGAGTTCGGCCACATTGAACCTCGTGCGCGCCTTTACTGAAGGCGGATTTGCCGACCTTCGCTCGGTTCACATGTGGAACAAGGGCTTTCTGTCCGGGCCCGCGCAAGCGCAGTACGAGGTCATGGCGGGCGAAATTGATCGTGCCATTCGGTTCCTGGAAGCCTCCGGGGTGGCTGATGCCGAGCAGATGCGGCGGGTGGAGTTCTACTCCAGCCACGAAGCCTTGGTCTTGGACTACGAAAAGGCCATGGTTCGCCGCGACTCCCGCTCGGGCCGCGCCTACACCACCTCCGGCCACTTCGTCTGGGTCGGCGAGCGCACCCGCGACCTCGACGGCGCACACATCGACTTCGTGAAGCGCGTGCACAACCCCATCGGCGTGAAACTCGGCCCCACGGCCACCCGCGACGACGTGTTGCAACTCATCGACACGCTCGACCCCGAGCGCACGCCCGGACGGCTCACCTTCATTACCCGGATGGGCGCTGCGCGCATCGGCGACGTGCTGCCTTCGCTCCTTGAGTCGGTGCGCGACGAAGCCGCCCACGTCACGTGGATCTGTGATCCCATGCACGGCAACACGTTTACCTCGGCCAGCGGCTACAAGACCCGACGGTTCGAGGACGTCGTCGCCGAGGTAAGCGGCTTCTTCGCCGCGCACCGTGAGGTCGGAACCTGGCCCGGTGGCATTCACGTCGAGCTCACCGGCAATGACGTGACCGAATGTGTTGGCGGCAGCCACCCGGTCGATCTCGATGACCTCGGGCTGCGCTACGAGACGCTGTGCGACCCGCGCTTGAACCACCAACAGTCCTTGGAATTGGCCTTCCAGGTAGCCAGAATGCTGGAGCAAGGCGCCCTCTGATGGTGTTGGCCGACCTGCGCTCGGACACCCTGACTACGCCGACGGCGGCGATGCGTGAGGCGATGGCGGCCGCGCCAGTGGGCGACGACGTGTACGGCGAAGATCCCACGGTCGCGTCGTTGGAGCAGCACATTGCTGATCTTTTGGGTCACGAGGCCGGGCTGTTCACGCCTAGCGGGACGATGGCCGGTCAGCTAGCCATTCGCGAGCACGTGTCGCCGGGTCAAGAACTGATCGCCGACGAGATGTCGCACGTGTTGCGGGCCGAGATGGGCGCAGCAGCGGCGCTGTCTGGGATCACCACGCGCAGTTGGCGGGCCCCACGCGGCCTGCTCGACCCGGCGGTGCCGCTGGCGTTGGTCGCCCCGGCGAGCAGCCCCTACTTGGTGGCCACGTCGTGCGTCGTCATCGAAAACACGCACAACTTCGGTGGCGGCACGGTGCAACCGCTGGCCGCGATGCAGCAGGTCCGCGCAGCGACTCGCGAAGCCGGGCTGGCCGTGCACATCGACGGCGCTCGCCTGTGGAACGCGCACGTAGCCACCGGTGTGTCGCTGCGAGATTACGGTGCCTGCGCGGACACCGTGTCGGTGTGCTTGAGCAAAGGTCTAGGTGCCCCGGTGGGCTCCGTGGTTGTGGGCTCTGGTGAGGTCATCGCCTCTGCCCGAGTGTGGCGCAAGCGCTGGGGCGGGGGTATGCGACAGGTCGGCATACTCGCGGCAGCGGGCTTGTATGCGGTGCACCATCACCTCGAACGGCTCGCCGAAGACCACCAACGGGCTGCGCACGTCGCGCGCGCCGTGGCTGCCCGCAACCCCGCAGTAATCAACCCCGAGCACGTACACACCAATATTGTGGTCCTCGACGTCGCCGCCGCCGGTTGGGTCAGCGCAGACTTCGTGAAGCAAGCACAGGAGTTAGGAGTGCTCGGCTTTGCGACCGACGCCGCGCACGTGCGGTTGGTGTGGCATATGGACGTCAGCACCGAAGCCACTGAACACTGCGCCGACGTGGTCAACGGGTTGCTGAGCGCTCCGCCTGCACCACGCGCGTGAATGTAGACCGCGTACGTCCTACAACACGCTAAGGGTGACCGAGGTGCCCTCGGGCACCTCCTCGCCTTCATCAACGCTCTGAAAGCGCACCGTGCCGAAGAAGGCCTGGGCGATGTCTTCCTTTACGACCACGAGCCCGAGATCTTCGAGCAGCGGCTTGGCTTCGGTGTACTGCATCGTGATGACGTTAGGCATCGTGACCAGCACTGGTCCTTGAGACAGCGTCAAGGTCACAGTCTCGCCGGGCAACCCCTGACCCGAAGAAGGGTCTTGCGAGACCACCGAGCCTTCCGGCACGTCGGGGTCGTTGACGGCTTCGCTTTCAACGGCCGCCTCGAGACCGGCATCGGTCAGGGTCTGCTCGGCGTCGCTTTGCGTCGATCCGGTGACGTCGGGGATGTCTACCGGCTCCGGGCCGGCACTGACCACCAGATCCACTGCCGTGCCAGGCGGGACAGGATCGTCTTGGGGGGTCGGCGCTGAACTCAACACCAGCTCGACGGGCACCGTCGAGCTGAACTCCTGGCTGACCTCGCCTAACGACAAGGTCTGATCTTCCAAGGCGGTCCTGGCCTCGGCGACGGTGAGATTCGCCAGGTTCGGGACGGCATACCGCTCCGGGCCTTGCGACACGACAAGGTCGACTGCGGTGCCATGGCGCACCGACGCGCCCACCTGTTTCGACGTGGAGATGACGACACCATCAGGGACCGTCTCGGAGAATTCGGGGGTTGTTTGTGAGTCCAACTCGACCTGCTGTAGCGCTGCGACGGCCTCGCCTTCGCTCTGGCCCGTCACGTCGGGCATTGCTGAGTTGTTTCCCGGCCCGGCGGTGAAATACCACGCTGCGGCACCTCCGCCGCCGACTCCGATGATCAGTAACAGCACAGCGAGCAGGGCACCAACGCGTCGGCGTCGAGGAGCAGCCGGTGTGAGGGCAGGTCGCTTTGCTGTTACGGGCTTGACCTTGGCGGGTTTAGGCGTGCGATTGCCCGTGGTGCGGGCAAAGTTGCCGTCCGCTCGAGGTATTGCCTCGAGGGGAACCACGGCGGTGGCCTGGCGCACCGGACGGGTCGCGTCCATGCCGTCGGCTGCACTGGCGCTGCCACTGCGGCCACCCTTGTCGCGGTCAATCGGCTTCTTGGTGACCATCGGACCATCGAGTTCCTCGTCGGATAGCGCAGTCACCACACGGGCCAGTGCTGCCCGCAACGCCATCGCGTCTTCGGGGCGGTCGTCGGGATCGGTGGCGGTCGCCATCGCAATGAGCGCATCGATTTCACCAGGGACGTTCGGGGACTCGGCTGCGACCGCCGGCACCGATCCGTGGACGTGCTGAAAGGCGACGTGGATGGGGCTGTCCCCAGCGAACGCTTTGACCCCGGTCAACAGTTCGTAGAGCACGAGGCCCACGGCGTACACATCGGTGCGGGCATCGGCTCGACCGTGTTGGACCTGCTCGGGCGAGAGGTATGCCGCCGTGCCCCACATGACGTCGCTGGTGCGGCTCATCGTGCCCGCAGTGACGGCTCGCGCGAGGCCAAAGTCGGCTACCTTCACGCTGCCGTCGAGGTCGGTGAGCACGTTCTCGGGCTTGATGTCCCGGTGGATGAGCCCGCCTCGGTGCGCTGCACTCAACGCTTGCAGGATCTCGTCGATGAGGTGGGTTGCGCGCCGAATCGATAGTGGTGCCTGCTGATGAATAATGTCCCGCAGGTTCGCTCCGGGCACCAACTCCATGACCAGATACACCAGACCGTCGTCTTCGCCTTGGTCGAAAACAGACACGACGTGAGGATCGGATAGTGCTGCGGCACTGCGCGCCTCGCGTTGAAAACGGGACACGAAATCGAGGTCCCGGGCCAGATCTGGGCGCATGACCTTGAGGGCAATCGGACGCTCTAGTCGCAGGTCATAGCCGCGATAGACCGAGGCCATTCCGCCCTCAGCCATGTGCGCATCCACCCGATAGCGTCCATGCAGGACGCGATCAATCAACGCGGGGGTGGGGGCGCTCACTCACTGATTCTACGGAGCGGTTTGCGTGAAACCTGGGACGTGTGCAGCGGCGAGCGAGGGCGGGGCGCGAGCGCGTCGCCTAGCCGGTGGCTGTGAAACACTGATCGACGTGGCAACCGAGGCGAATGTGATCTTTGACGGCGAGTGGTTGGGCGTTCCGGACATCATGAAGGTGACAGGATGCTCCCTAGCGACCGCGCGGACCTGGATTCAGGAGCGTGACCTCGTAGGGATGCGGCGAGGCCCCAACAACGCCCTCTTGGTGCCGGCTGCGTCGGTGACCGCTGACGGGCCGCTGAAGTCTTTGCGCGGGACCATCTCGGTATTGACCGATAGTGGCTTCACCGATGAAGAAATCTTGGAGTGGCTTGGTCGGACCGACGACACGCTGATCGGCGGTAGCCCCATCGGCTCACTGCAAGGTGGGCATAAGACGGAGATCCGTCGTCGAGCCCAAGAGATGGCGTTCTAGCGGCGGCTAGGCCGACCGTGCGGTGCTGATGTCGATCAGCGCCGATAAGGCGTGCCGCCCCTGATCGCTGACGCCAGGGGGGGCTTCGTCCAAGGCTCGCGCCGCGTCGTTGCTGCTATCGGCGATCATCGACTCCACGTGGTCGACCGCACCACTATTGATCAGCGCCTGACGAGCATCGTGAACGCCGGCCTCGCTCAGATCAGCTTTGCCGAGGGCTGCGGTGATGGTTGCCCGGTCCGCATCGTTGCCGAGATGCACAGCGAAAGCGATCAGCACCGTTCGCTTGCCCTCGCGCAGATCGTCGCCAGCGGGCTTTCCGGTGGTGTCGGGGTTCCCGAAGACGCCGAGCAGGTCGTCGCGGAGCTGAAAGGCTTCACCTAGGGCCAACCCGTAGGTCGATAGAGCCTGCAGAGCGTGCGGCGATGCGCCAACCGCGTAGGCACCGATCAACAAGGGTTGCTCGATCGAGTATTTGGCGCTCTTGAATCGGATGACTCGACGACATTGGTCAATGCGTTGCTCGTGGGTCAGGTGATTCCAGTCCTGAGCAGACGTCAGCACGTCAAGGTACTGCCCAGCCATCAACTGGGTGCGCATCGTGTCGAAGACGGGCCGAGCTCGGGCCAGTTGCTCAGCGGGGAGTCCGGAACCGGCAAAAACTTCGTCGCACCAGTTGAGGCACATATCACCGGCCAAGGTGGCGGCGGCGTGCCCGAACTCGCTGGATGAACCAGACCACGCAGCGTTGCGGTGGGCAGCGGCGAAGGCACGGTGTGCAGTGGGGCGGCCTCGACGCAGGTCGCTGTTGTCCATGACGTCGTCGTGTAGCAGGGCCGCAGCTTGGAAGATCTCTATCGCGCAGGCGGCCCGCAGCAGCGCTGGGGTATCGGGACCTTCGAACGCTCGGTAACCCCAATACAAGAAGGCCGCCCGCAAACGCTTGCCGCCCGCGAGTAACGCACCGATTTCGTCAACGAGCGCCAAGACGGGCTCCCCGACTTCAACCAGCGTGCTGCGCTGGCTATCAAGGTGATCTTCCAGAACCTTTGCTACTCGTTCGCGTAGGTCGATTCCCTCTAGTGGGTGCGCGAGATCGCGACCCGAGCGCATGCTCGAAGGGATGGGGGACTGCACAGCAGGCACGGGATCTCGCTTCCAAGGCGTGGTGGGCACGATGTCGTGCTCACCCTGAAGACCCTAAGGCCTGGACTGGACCGTCGTCTCAGTGGCTCTGCTCCGCGTGGCTCTGCTCTGCGTGGCTCTGCTGGGCCTGGTTCTGCTCAGCGCGGGTGACCGCAAGAGTTGCGGTGTCTTTGTTCACCGATCGGGACGAAACCTGGGCGGCCTTGGGGGTTGACAGACCACACGGGGGATGTCGTACATTTGTTCTATATCGAACACGTGTTCTAAACGTGAAATGTCGTCTAGTCACTTCGCCAGTCACCCACCATCAGTCACCAAGAGGAACCGATGAGTCGTCAATATCACGAGCGTATCGAAGTCCAGTGCGGCGAAGTGCTCCTTGGGCGGCTGCACGACTCGGCTGCACTACACGCCGGGCAGGCCGCCGAGGTGCCGACCGCTTTTATGTGGCAGGGCCGAGTGCACGTCGTGCGAGCCGTAGTCGGGCAGTGGACCCAACGGTTGCCGTGGTGGCGGATGAGCGATCACGACAGCACCACGCTCGCCGGGCTAGAGCAACAAATATGGCGCGTTGAGGCCAGCATCGGGTCGGTACTAGGCACTGGTGTCTATGACTTGGCCCAAGACGAGCATTGGCGTCTATTGCGAGTCGCGGACTGACACAGCGGGTTACCCAAAACCGCTGGGCACCTATAACTCGCAGCAGACACCGATGGCTACCCAAATCCCATGACTAAATACAGGAGCACAACGATGAGCAACGTACGCGCCGTCCTTGACCTACTCGATCGGGCTCGTGAGGGGCTCGTGCAGGCATGCCACAGCGACACGTGTGCCCAGCGCTACTGCGAGTCACACCTCGCGGCATTGCGCGCTGCTACCGCCGTGATCGCTGATCGCAGCGCCCCCTCGTCTCGATCGCGACCCCGCAGCGTGTGGGAGGTGCTGCCCTTGGTTGCTCCCGAGCTCAGTGAGTGGGCCGCCTTCTATGCAGACTCAGGCCGTCGTCGAGGGGCCATCGAGCGAGGTGCACTAGGGGTCAGTTGTCGTGAGGCCGATGACCTCGTGCGCCAGAGCGAGTGTTTCCTCGAAGTAGTGCGGGGGCTACTGCATTTGCCGGTTGTTGAGCCCCTCGGCAACGAGCTCGTCGCGATCAGTGTGCGATAGCCCAGATGAACGAAGATTTTGCTCATCTGCACGTGGCTTCCAGTTACTCCATGAGGTATGGCGCGAGTAGCCCTGAGGCCCTAGTGGCGCGAGCCAGCCAGTGGGGACAGTCGAGTTTGGCGTTGACTGATCGCGATGGCGCCTACGGGGCCGTGCGCTTCGTCACTGCGGCTCGAGCCGCAGGGATCAGGCCAGTGCTCGGGGTGGACATGGCGTTACGCGGCCCGGAGGTGATGCCGGCGGTGCACAGGCCGCGGGCGAGCCCGGTCAAAGGTGGTGTCCATCGAGACGATCGGTTGCCCAGAGTCACCGTGTTGGCGAGGGGCCAAGACGGGGGTGTTGGCCCTGGCGTTGGATGGTCGAGGGTGTGCCGATTCATTACTCATGTCCACCTCTCCGGTGAGCGGGGGAGACCCCGTGCTCACCGGGACATGATCGCTAGAGCAGCCGCGCCCGTGGGCGGGATAAGCCCGGTAGTGCTCATGCTCGGACCCGATTCCGATGTGGGGCGGGCCGTCTTAGCGCGTCAGTATCGTCACGCGGTGCAGGCCCTGAACGCCTGGCGTGCGCTGATGCCTGCTGACACATTGCGTCTTGAGGTCGTCGTCCACGGCGGCCCGGCGCACACCAGCGGCTCCGTGGCGCACGCAGCACGGATGTGGTCTCTAGCTCTTGAGCACGGGGTGCCGGCCGTGCTGAGTGCGGCAGTCCGGCATGTCGGTGTCGAGCAGGCTCGTGTTGTCGATGTTTTAGATGCTGCACGCCGAATGGTCTCTTTGGAGGAGCGACACCTCGATCGCGTGAGCAGCGCTGGCCATCTTTGCGACACCGCCACCATGCGCGCGCGCGCAGACCAGGTGGCGATGTCGGTGGGCCCCTATCGCGTTAGCGGCGGCGACCTTATGTCAGCCACGACAGCGTTGGCCGCGCAATGTCATCAGGATGCCCGCACCGACCTTGGGATCGGTGCGGTGCATCTGCCTGAGCCTGAGGTGCTCGGGGTCAGCGGTCTGGGGCAGGCGCAGCAGGTGCTGATGCAGCGATGCCGGGACGCCATCCCGGGTCGTTACGCCACACGTTCGACGGTCGCACTGCGCGCAATTCACGACCGACTAGACGATGAACTCAACACCATCTCGGGGTTGGGCTATCCCACCTACTTTTTGACCGTGGCTCAGGTGTGTGACCTGATCCGAGACCACGGTGTGCGGGTGGCTGCTCGCGGGTCTGGGGCAGGGTCGCTAGTGACCTATCTGCTGGGCATCAGCGGAGTAGACCCCGTGCGTCATGACCTACTCATGGAGCGGTTCTGCTCGCCCTTGCGGGCTCAACTCCCCGACATTGATGTCGACGTGGAGTCGGCTCGGCGTACCGAGATCTATGAGCTTATTTTGGAAAAATTCGGCTCTGATCGGGTGACGTGCGTGTCGATGATGGAGACCTACCGCGTGCGCCACGCCATCCGCGACGTAGCGGCGACTTTGGGGATGCCTCCGGGGGAGATTGACGTCATCGCCAAGGCCTTTCCGCACATCAGAGCCCGTGATGCTCGTGCTGCGGTCAAAGATCTTCCGGAGTTGCGCAGGCTCGGTTTTGACGGGCCGCGGATGCAGATGATGTTTGAGTTGGTAGAGAGCCTGGATGGGTTGCCCCGACACGTGGCGATGCATCCCTGCGGGGTGATCTTGTCCAACACCGGGTTGTTGGACCGCACCCCCGTGGAGGCGAGTTGGCTGGGGTTCCCGATGAGTCAGTTCGACAAAGACGACGTCGAAGAACTCGGGCTGCTCAAACTGGACGTGCTCGGTATCCGGATGCAGTCGGCCATGGCACACGCAGTTGCTGAGATCAGTCGGGTCGAAGGCCACGACATCGACCTCGATGACCAGCAGCAGGTGCCGCTCGATGACCCCTCGACCTTTGCGTTGATCCAATCGACCCGCACCTTGGGCTGTTTCCAGATCGAATCGCCCGGTCAGCGTGAGTTGGTCGGGAAGTTTGCTCCTGAGACGTTCGAAGACCTCATTATCGACATCTCTCTGTTTCGCCCGGGCCCGGTCAAGTCCGACATGATCCGACCTTTTCTGGAAGCTCGACAAGGGTGGGCCGAGCCGGAATACCTCCACCACACGTTGATCCCGGCGCTGCGGAGCACCTATGGTGTCGTAGTTTTCCACGAGCAGGTGCTCAAAATCGTGGCCGAAACCACGGGAGTGAGTTTGGCACAGGCCGACGAAGTGCGCCGGGCGATGGGCTCGCCGCTAGGCCAACAACAGATTGAGCAGTGGTGGCGCCCGGCAGCAGCGGCTCGGGGCTACACCTCTAGCGACATTGAGCGCATTTGGAGTGTGCTCGCTGCGTTTGCCTCGTTCGGGTTCTGCAAAGCGCACGCCGCCGCATTCGCTCTGCCGACCTATCACTCGGCGTGGCTGAAGACTCACCACACGGCAGCGTTCTTGGCTGGAGTGTTGACTCATGACCCGGGGATGTATCCCAAACGGTTGATCCTCGACGAAGCCCGCAACATGGGGGTGCGCGTTCTAGGCCTTGATATCAACGCCAGCGGTGCAACCTATCGGGTGCACCGTCTGGGCGACGACGTCCAGAGGGCTGCCCGCAGGGATAGCGAGGCTGCTGCCGCTGCTGTTGGTGGTGTGAGCAGAGCTGCTGCTGATTGGGTCGAGCTGAAGATGTCCGCGATCGAGCAGCGTGCCGGGGCCTACGGCATACGGTTGTCGTTGGCCGAGGTGAAAGGCATCACCGATGCGGAAGTCACCGCGATCGTGGCCGCTCAGCCCTACACATCGCTCGCAGACTTTTGGCAGCGCGCAGGTGTCTCTCGCCCGATCGTGGAGCGATTGGTCACCGTTGGGGCCTTCGATGAGGTGCATACGGTGAATGCACAGCTCACTCGCCGGGACCTGTTACTGACGGTTAGCGAGCTTGATCGATGGTCGCGCACCCACCGATCGAGCACCTCGTCTGCGGCCAAGGCTCGACGACTCATCACCGCCCCTGCCGCCGGGGGAGACATTGCCGCGCGGGCGGGTGCCCAGGCTCAGGGTGTCCGAGCGTGGCACGCCAGTGCTCCGATCAGCACCCAACTTGCGTTAGATCTGGGGGATGAGCCTCACGTGCTGACCGGCAACGGTCTTGCCTCGATGAGTCCCCACGATCAAACGATGGCTGAATTGGACGTGTTGGGAATGGATGTCAGCGGGCACGTGACGCATACCTACCAACCGATGTTGCAGGCGTTGGGGGTGACCCCCGCTCGCCGGTTGTTGGAATGTCGCAATCAATCCGAAGTGCTCATCGCCGGGGCCAAAGTCGCCACCCAGACTCCACCGATCCGATCAGGGCGCCGAGTCGTGTTCTTGACGCTAGATGACGGCACCGGTCCAAGCGATGCGACCTTCTTCGAAGACGTTCAAGGCCCGTATGCAGCCACGGTGTTTCATTCGTGGCTGCTCGTGGTGCGTGGAGTGCTGCGCCGCACAGGTCCCCGCGGCAGGTCAGTGCGAGCCAGCGCCGCGTGGGAAATGACTGCCCTCGATCAGGTCTACCGCAGTGAAGGAATCGACGCGGTGCTGGCTTTAATGGAGCGCACCGAAATCGCGGCTGTTCAGGCGCTCGAGACCAGCGCGCACCAGGTGGCTGAGGGCAAGGCCGGCGAGGGCGGGCCTGCTGGACACCGGGTGTTGGTGCATGCCTCCGGGTTCAAGCAATCTCCGTATGCCGACGTGGGAACCCCTGGCAGCGACCGCAAGTTGTGGCACTCCAGCCCAGGGAGTGCTGGGCGATGAGTAGCGATCGAGAGTGCACGGTGCTACACGTTGATATGGACGCCTTTTACGCCTCGGTGTCGTTGATCGACAAGCCTGAACTGGCCAGCACCCCGGTGATCATCGGCGGTGGCTGGCGCAGCGTGGTGCTTTCGGCGACCTATCCCGCTCGTGCTTTTGGGGTGCGCTCGGGAATGCCTATGGCCGCAGCCCGCCGCTTGTGCCCAGGCGCGACGGTTCTCTTTCCGGACTACGACGCGTACACGAGGGTTTCCGACGCGGTGATGTCGATCTTTGCCGAGGTCACCCCGGTGATGGAGCCCGTTTCTATGGAAGAAGCGTTTTTAGACGTATCAGCATCTCGTCGCAGGCTCGGCTCGCCAACCCAGATCGCCGCCTGGATCAAAGACACAGTGGCCGACGAGCAGCGGATCACCTGCTCGGTCGGTGGGGCAGGCACGAAAGTGGTGGCCAAAATGGCTTCTCGTGCTGCCAAACCGGACGGGGTGGTGATGGTGCCACCGCAGGATGTGGTGTCGTTCCTGCATCCCCTGCCGGTGGGCACCCTGTGGGGCGTAGGAGAGGCGACCGAGGCAGACCTGAAAAAATTCGGTCTGCATACCGTTGCCGACATCGCCCATCTGCCTTTGCGCACCTTGCAGCGAGCAGTGGGACCTACCAGCGCTGCGCACCTCTTGGGCGTTGCGTGGGGCACTAACTCTGACGTGGTGACACCCTCACGCAAAGAACGAAGCGTCGGATCGTCGCAAACCTTCGCCCACGACATTGATGATCCGGTTGAGTTACATCGGCAGCTGTTACACCTCAGTGATCGCACCACCACTCGGCTAAGACGCACGCGCATGATGGGTCGCACCGTGGTCTTGACGGTGCGGTTCTCCGACTTCACCACGATCACGCGCTCGCGCACGATGGCACGACCTACTGACGTCACCCGAGACGTGAGTGCTACCGCTTCGATGTTGTACGAGGCGTTGGGGCTGCAACGTGCCCGCATTCGACTCTTAGGTGTGCGCGTGGAAGGCCTGAGCGACAACGAGACCACACCGGTTCAGGCCCGGTTGGACGAGCCGATTAATGGGTGGCGAGAGGCTGAACGAGCGGTTGATCGTGCGGTCTCTCGCTTCGGAAGCGGGGCGGTGCGCCCGGCTAGTTTGATGTCGCTCGGAGCCGTCCAGGGGCACCGGCCACAAGCATCGAAGACCAAAGCGTAGACTTTGACTCAGATCGGGAACCCGGGGTAGTGCTTCCTTCGTTAACGATTTATCCTATCTACAAGGATGCTGGCACCAAACCCTGTGCTCGCACATATCAGTCCGGGAGGTTCTCAGTGCCGCTCTCCGAGCACGAGCAGCGTGTCCTCGAGCAGATGGAGCATGCGCTCTACGCCGAGGACCCGCGCTTTGCGTCCAATCTCAAGAAACCAGCTGTGCAGACTCGATCCCGCAGGCGAGCCCTGTTGGGTGTCATCGTCGCCGTCATCGGGCTGGCGCTGGTTCTCGCCGGTGTCTTCACGAGCCAAATTTGGCTTGGTGGCATTGGCTTCGGTGCCATGGTGCTCGGCGGCACGTGGGCCTTGACTCCCGGCGGCACAACTCCGCCGCTGTCGGTTGTCGGCGGCAAAGAAACGTCCGCAGGACCCCAAGGTGCTACCAAGGCCGGTCCAGGTAACAAGAAAAAATCCCCTCCCGGGCGCAGCGGCACGTTCATGCAGCGCATGGAACAGCGCTGGGACAAGCGACGCGACAGCGATTAAATACCGCTGGACTATCACGCAATTGCTGTGATGTGGTTTATGTCCACCAGATCAGCGCAGCCACCCACATCGCACTAATAATGAGTGCTGTGCTGAGTTCAATCAGAATATTGAGTCCGACGGCTTTGAGTGCGTGGACTGTGGATTCCCACGCCTTGCGGTGATTGTGCCTACGGATGCGCTGTACCGCATAAATACCCAGTGGAAAACCGACAAGGGCCCCCACGACCGGGATCACAATGCCCAGCACGATAGCCACGACAACACCGACAATAAGCGTCGTTGTGGCAACCCCTGCGCAGCGCATCCGCTGACCGGGGATCAAGAACTGGAGCACGAGCCCCGCTGCGGCCAACACCGTTGCGGCCCCAAGAACGCTCCACCCAGCCGTCGATGTTTCGTTCATCGCCCACAAGAAAACTCCGGCCCACACCAGCAGAAGGCCTGGTAAGACGGGTACGACAATCCCGATGATCCCCACGGTCATAATAAGTGCGGAGATCACCGCGATTGCCGTCATGGACGATCAGCCCGTGGGCTGTGCCCCTTCGTGCAGGCGATCTGACTCGTCAGTGATGACGATTCCATCAAGGTGGCGCAGTTTGTCTAGGTGGGCGCGGCCGTGGTGCGCGCAGAAATGCAACTGCAGCCCATCGGCAAGGCGAGCGCGGACGTAGGCTTGCGCTCCGCAGCGATCACAACGATCGGCGGCGGTGAGTTCGGGGGCCAAGGTGGTGTTCACGTCTGTGCTCCTTTCGGGCGGATCCGAGGCGGCTTCGCTTTCCGTCTCGGATGTGACGCCTAGTCAAACATGGCGCCACATCCAATGAACGCGAGGGCGCCCGTTTGTGTGTCCGGTTCTGCCCAGGGCGTAACCGTGGGTCATGATGGTCTCGTGGAGGACACTGCGGGGGTATCCCTAGAAGAGTTGCTGAGGCTCACCGCTCTTGGTGACCAAGGTTCTTTTGCTGCCCTCTACGACAAGGTAGCCCCGCGGCTTCATGGCCTCGTGGTCCGGATCCTGCGGGACCATGCGCAGAGCGAAGAAGTCACTCAAGAGGTCTTTCTTCAAGTGTGGAGTAACGCGTCTTCGTTTGATCACACGCGTGGGAGTGCGCTGTCGTGGTTGATGACCTTGGCGCACCGGCGTGCCGTTGATCGGGTCCGTTCCTCGCAAGCGGAATCCGTTCGCGACGGTGACTACGAATCACGTCGGGATAGGCCAACCCTTGATCCAACGAGTGAGGAGGTGGAGGACCGTTGGCAAGCAACTGCTGTGCGAACCGCTGTCATCGACCTTGGCCCGCCACACCAAGAAGCACTCGAAATGGCTTACTTTCAGGGGATGACACACCGTGAAGTGTCGATCGCCTTAGGCGTGCCGTTGGGCACCGCTAAAACACGCATCCGAGATGGATTGCGCAAACTACGAGACACGATGGGAGCAGCGCAATGAACACGCACCCTTACGCTGACGATCTCATTGGTGCCTATGTTCTCGATGCCGTTGATTCCGCCGAGCGGGAAGCTGTTGAAGCGCACCTCGACGAGTGTGAGTTGTGCCGAGCCGAGGTTCGCGAGTTGCGTGAAGCGGCCGTACATCTGAGCGATGGTTTTGACGTCGCCCCACCGGATGGGCTTCGCTCCCAAATATTGGGTGCCATCGGTTTCTCCGACAGAACCAGCACCAACAACGCCACCAGAGGCACAGCCGATCCCAGGTCGCCCGGCGCACCCGAAGGTGGGACCGGCTCGACGTCGAAGACATCAGTGACCCAGCCCCGGGGGAAACTGACCAACAAGAGCGTGTGGGGTTTGGCGGCCGCAGGGTTGCTCGCCGTCGGCGGCTGGGGCATCTGGCAAAATGTCGCTGATGACCTGAGCCCCATTGACGAGGTGATTCAGGCAGCCGATGCTGAGACTTTCACTACGCAATACGAGGGCGAAACGCTTACCGTGGTCGCCTCGTCATCCCTGGACCGCGCGGTCCTTCGCGCTGACGGGCTTCCCGTTCTAGACGAGGGTCAGACCTACCAAGCGTGGTGGATTGGGTCTGATCAGAACATCAGTTCAGCCGGAGTTGTTTCCAGCGATCCAACCGCTGCAGACCTCGAAGTCGCCCTCGAAGGCGATCCAGAAGGTGCCTCTTTCGCCCTCACCGTCGAGCCGGTTGGAGGATCAACTCAGCCGACGACCGACCCCGTCGTCGTCGTCCCCTTGAGTTAGTCCGTTCAGTTTGCCCGCGTTCTTTCCCCCGACACCGGCCGGGAGCGGCGAGGAGGAGGGCGTAGGTCTTGCCATCCGACTTCGCTCGCTTAACGTCTAGAATCACCCGTCCACCTGGCCGAAACCGCAGCTCACAACCCCAGTACTCATAGACGCGTCGACCGTGCGCCAGGTCAGTTCAGATGACCTGTACCGAGAACGGCGGCTGCGGCATCCGCGCAGACATCGTGGTGCGGGTCACGCGTCGTGAGTTTTTCTAGGCACGATGATGGAAACTGCGTCGGGTTCCTCCGTTGTGCGTGTGCTCAGCGGTGAACAAGGGTGCGTGAGCTAGCCTTCGACCACTGCCCCACCCGCTCGGGGCAGGCCACGTATCCGCGGAAGAGGAGCAGCCATCGCCACCGACTATTCGGCTCGTCACCTGCAGGTACTGGAAGGTCTCGAGGCCGTTCGCAAGCGCCCCGGCATGTATGTGGGCTCGACCGACTCTCGCGGTCTGATGCACTGTCTGTGGGAAATCATCGACAACTCGGTGGACGAGGCCCTGGGCGGCCACGCATCGCACATTGACATCGCGCTGCTTGCAGATGGCAGTGTCCAGGTCGGCGATAACGGTCGTGGGATTCCCGTTGACGTTGAGCCTCGCACGGGTCTGTCCGGAGTTGAGGTTGTCTTCACCAAGCTGCACGCCGGTGGAAAGTTTGGCGGGGGTTCCTACACCGCATCGGGAGGGCTGCACGGGGTGGGCGCATCGGTGGTTAACGCGCTCTCGGCTCGTCTGGACGTGGAGGTGGACCGGGCCGGAAAGACCTACGCCATGAGTTTTCGCCGCGGGGAGCCTGGCACGTTTGCCGATCGAGGCGAGAAATCACCGGACGCACCGTTCACGCCGTTTGAGAAGACCTCTGAATTGCTCGTGGTCGGTAAAGTGAAGCGCGGGGCCAGCGGCACCCGCGTGCGGTATTGGGCCGATCCTCAGATCTTTATCAAGAACGCGCAGTTCGTCGATGAAGAGCTAACGGCACGCGCTCGCCAGACGTCGTTCTTGGTGCCGGGCTTGACGCTGCGCGTCGCTGATCGCCGTACCAACGGATCCAGCGACAGGCAAGTCGGTGGCGATCAGGTGCAGACTTTTGTCCACGACGGTGGCATAGCCGAGTTCGTCGACTTTCTTGCCCCCGACTCCGGCGTGACCGACTGTTGGCGCCTTCGGGGAGTCTCAACCTTCACCGAAACGGTGCCCGTGCTGGACAGTTCCGGCCACATGACCTCCACCGCAGTCGAGCGGGAATGTGAAGTGGACATCGCCGTGCGATGGGGGACCGGATACGACACCACCGCGCGCAGTTACGTCAACATCATCGCAACCCCTAAGGGCGGCACGCACCTTGCTGGCTTTGAGCAGGCGCTGCTGAAGGTGTTCCGTAAGCAGATCGAAACCAACGCACGCCGCCTCAAGGTAGGCAACGACAAGATCGATAAAGACGATGTCCTGGCGGGGCTCACCGCAGTGGTCACCGTCCGTTTGGCTGAACCGCAATTCGAAGGTCAGACCAAAGAGGTGCTCGGCACACCTGCCGTGCGTCAGATCGTGTCAAAGGTGGTCGAAAGCGAGCTCGGCGCGCGGCTCACCTCCTCGGCGAAGAGCGACAAATCGCAGTCGGCGCTTTTGCTCGACAAAGTGGTGGCCGAGATGAAATCGCGCATTTCGGCGCGACAGCACAAGGAGACCCAGCGCCGCAAGAACGCGTTGGAATCCTCGACCCTGCCAGCCAAACTCGCCGATTGCCGCACCAGCGAAACGGAGCGCTCCGAGCTCTTCATCGTCGAGGGCGATAGCGCGCTTGGCACGGCCAAGTTGGCCAGGTCTAGTGACTATCAGGCTCTTCTGCCCATTCGAGGCAAGATCCTCAACGTCCAAAAGGCCACGGTCTCGGACATGCTTCACAACACTGAGTGCGCCTCGATCATCCAGGTCATCGGTGCCGGCTCGGGGCGGTCATTCGACGTTGACCTGGTGCGCTACGGCAAGGTCATCATCATGACCGACGCCGATGTCGATGGGGCCCATATCCGGACCCTGCTGCTGACGTTGTTCTTTCGCTATATGCGTCCAATGGTCGAGGCGGGGCTGGTGTATGCCGCCATGCCGCCGCTTCACCGCCTGGAAGTCAGCGGCTCGGGAAGGACCAAGCGAGAACTTATCTACACCTACACCGAAGCAGAGATGCGCTCAACAATGAGCACGTTGACCCGGCGCGGACGCACGGTGAAGCAACCGATGCAGCGATACAAGGGGCTCGGCGAGATGGATGCCGACCAGTTGGCTGAAACGACGATGGACCCTAGGCGCCGCACGCTGCGCAGGGTCACGATGGCCGACGGTGAGGCAGCTGAGCGCACGTTCGAGTTGCTGATGGGCTCGCTGGTGGCGCCGCGCAAGGATTTCATCGTCGAGTCGGCGCACCAACTCGACCGTGACCGGATCGACGCGTAGTTAAGTTCTGATATCGTTGGCCGCTGCCCCACGTTGAGTTGGGCACACCCACAAGCCTCTCGAGCAACCGCTCTGGGTGGCACACGTGTCCGCTAACCCGGGCAATCAGGGGTAGGTCTTCATCCGCTTAGCAGCGTTGAGTTGCACCCACCTCAACAACACGAAGCGAGAAAGCCACGATGGCACTCAAGCCCTCGCGCTCCGGCGCGCCCGCAGATAAAGGTAAGTCCCGGCATAGCAGCTCCCAAAAGAAGGCTGCTCGTATTGCACGCGAGCAGTCGGAACGCTCGGCCCGCCGTGCCTCCGAAGGCAAGAAGGACGACAACGCTCCCGCTCGGCCCGCGAAGGCCGCTCGGTGGAGCGAGGAAACGAAACAAGCCCGCGACCGTCGTGATGGCCCAGGGGCATCCAAGGGTGGCTACCAAGGTCGACGCGACTGGGGCGGGCGAGACGAGACCAGCGATCGTCGGTCCCAAGGTCGCCGGGAATGGTCACCACGTGATACCTCCAGTGACCGTCGCTCTTCGACCTCGGGCCGCCGCGAGTGGTCGCCTCGTGATGACTCCAGCGATCGCCGTTCCTCGGGCAGTCAGAACACCTGGCAGGAAGTGCACGAGCGTGCGCAGGCCAAGTCATCGGCTCCCCGGCGCCCGGATTCCCGTGAGCACAGCATGCGCAACCACCGCGAGGAATATTCCGGACGTCCGGATCGCCACGAAGGCCGCGCCGGAGAGCGCCGTCCCAGTGACCGCGACCGGGCAACCCGCGAGAACAACCGTGTGGAGCGACCCAGTTCCTACCGTGACGACAGCGCCCCGCGTCGCGAATCCACGTCCGGCCAGCACGAAGCCGTAGCACCGCGCGCCGCCGCGGCTGCTCCCGTCACCCGCTCAGCTCCAGCCGCAGTCGAGGTAACTGGCGATAACGGCTTCGCCGCCTTGGGTCTGCACACAGACCTCGTCGCGGCACTCGCACGCGTGGGCATCGTCGATCCCTTCCCGATCCAGAGCGCCACGATCCCGGACGCGTTAGCCGGTCGCGACCTGCTGGGCCGCGGTCAAACGGGCTCGGGCAAAACGATGGCCTTTGGGTTGCCGATGTTGCACCGGCTCGCTGAGTTGGAGCGCGCTCGGCCCCACCGTCCGCACGCGATCATCCTGACCCCGACCCGCGAGTTGGCGATGCAAATCGTTGAGGCGCTACGTCCGCTCATGTCGTCACTGCGTCTGCGTCACCAGCTCATTGCTGGCGGTATGTCGTACACGCCGCAGTTGCGCTCGCTGGACGAAGGCGTGGACGTGCTAGTCGCCACCCCCGGTCGGCTTTCTGACTTGATCGAGCGCGGCGCAGCCAAACTGTCCGACGTCCAGATCACCGTCTTGGATGAGGCAGACCACATGGCCGAGATGGGCTTCGTTGAAGCCATCAGCGAGATTCTCGACCTCACGCCCGACGGCGGCCAGCGTCTGCTGTTCTCTGCCACGTTGGACCACGGCGTAGACAAGGTGGCCAAGAAGTACCTGGTTGACCCCATCACCCACTCGACCAGCGACGCCCGAGCCAGCGTCTCGACGATGGATCACCACCTTTTCTTGGTGCACCCGCACGACAAGAAAGACGTCACCGCCGCGATTGCTAACCGTACCGGCCGCACGCTGGTCTTCGTCCGCACCAAGTTGGGCGCCGACCGCATCGCCTTGCAGCTGCGCGAGTCCGGCGTCTTCGCGGCCGCTTTGCACGGTGGGTTGAACCAGGCCCAGCGCACCCGCGTGCTCGAGGGGTTCAAGACCGGTGAGTTGCCGGTGCTGGTGGCAACCGACGTCGCCGCTCGCGGTATCCACGTCGACGACGTCTCGCTCGTCCTGCAGGCTGACCCGCCCGCCGACCACAAGGACTATTTGCACCGATCTGGTCGCACGGCCCGTGCGGGTGAGGACGGCGTGGTGGTGACGTTGGCCTTGCCGCATCAGCGCAAGCAGGTCACCCGTCTGCTGGATTCAGCTGGTGTCCAGACGAACGCCGTCATGGTCAAGCCCGAGGACGAGGCGGTCATTAAGACCGCTGGCGGCAGTATGCCGACAGGGGAGTCAATCCCGCAGTCGCGTCTGGACGCCGTGCTTCGTCCGCCGCGCCGTGGTGGTCGTCCGCCGCAACGCGGTGGTGGGCGAGGCCCACGCAGCGACGGTGCACGTGGAAGTGGCTCCCGCCGTGATGGTGGTGGCGGGTTCTCCCGCGGACCTCGCAACGACGGCGACCGCGCTCGCTCGTCCAAGGGCAGGGACTGGCAGCGCTGATCTACCTCCGCCGCTGACACCCCTGACCGCAACCGCAGTTCACCGCCCGAGTGCTGTCATGACGCCGTCAAGGAGCCATGACAGCACTTCACCAAACAGATGGGGTGCTGAGCAGGGGCGGTGCCTCGACAAAGGCACCGCGCACGGGGCTCGTTGTCCGTCGGGTCATCAACTCAGTGGGGACGGTCAACACGTTGTCGATCAATCCGGCGGGCAGATCGGGGGCGGTTTCTTCCGTTGGACCCAGCAGGATGTGCAGCAACGTGTCGGCAGCCGCACGACCTTGGGCGACGACGTCTTGCTTCACGGTCGTCAGTCTAAGAACGTCAGAGAGGACATAGTCGTCCACCCCGACGATGGACAGGTCTTGAGGAATCCGAAAGTCGGACTGCGCAGCGGTCGCCATCAAGCCGATAGCCATCTCATCGCTGCCTGCAACTACGGCGGTCGGAGTTGAGTCTCCTAGGAAAAGGGCCGCCGATTGCTTAGCTGCACCCTGAGCGGTCCAGTCACAGGTGATAACCCAGTCGCTGTTCATGACTAATCCGTGGTCGCGCATAGCATCGCGGAAGCCACTGAGACGCCCCCAGGGCACTAGTCGATGCTCCGCAGTCGAGGGGACGGCACCAACGTAGCCGATACTGGTATGTCCCAATCCCGCTAAGTGCTCGACCGCTAGGCGAGTGGCACCGGCATCGTCGATGTGAATGAGCGGATGCCCCGGGACGGGGTTTCCGATCGCAACAACGGGCAAGGTGAGTTTTTCGATGAGCGCGAACTCTTCGGGGCGTAGCGGAACGTTAAGTGTGATCAGTCCGTCGACGCGTTTACTGAGCATCTGAGAGGTCAAGGCGCGCCGCTCGAGATGCGAATCAGCTTCGAGGTCGATCAGAAGAACGTGGTAGCCGTACTCGCGGAGCGTCTTTTCAATAGCGCTCACCGCAGTGGCGAAAAACCAACGGGTTAAGAAGGGGGTCACAATCCCGATCACTCGGGTGCGACCGGAGGCCAAGGAAGCGGCGGTGGGTGAGGCAACGTAGTCCAGGTCGTCGGCCGCGAGAAGAACACGCGCGCGGGTTGCCGCATTGACCGTGCTGACGCCCCGAAGAGCGCGGGAGACTGTGGCCACTGAGACTCCAGCCGCCCGCGCTACATCGGAGATCGTGCTCATTGCAGTGTCCGGTCAGCCCTTCACGCCACCGGCCAACAGGCCGCGGACGAAGAAGCGCTGCAGGCCAAGGAAGACGGCCAGCGGAACCACCATGGCGATAAAGGCACCTGCGGAAAGCAGTTGCCATTCCGCACCACGGCTACCCGCCAAGTTCTGAATCTTCAGAGTCAGTGGCTGAATGTCGGGGGAGGCGAACACCAACGCGACCAGAAGGTCGTTCCACACCCACAGAAACTGGAAGATCGAGAACGACGCGATAGCAGGCACCAGAAGCGGCAGCAAGACCTGGAAGAAAATCTTGACGTGGCCAGCGCCGTCGACCCTTGCCGCCTCAATGAGCGAGCGCGGGATGTCCATCATGAAGTTGTGCAGCAAGAAGATCGCCAATGGCAAAGCGAAGATCGAGTGCGACAGCCACATCACCCAGAGCGACCCGTCAATTCCGAAGCGCACGTACTGCGTGAGCAGGGGGATGAGCGCGATCTGAATCGGCACGACCTGCAACGCAAACACGGCAACGAAGAGAACGCCGCGGCCCTTGAAATCGATCCAGGCGAAGGCGTATGCCGCGAGCAGCGCAAGGCTGATCGGGATGAACACCGCGGGCAACGTAATGACCACGGTGTTGAGGAAGGAACTCGCGAAGTCGGTTGAGGGGTTGAACAAGACCTCATCGTAGTTCTCCAACGTGACTTCGGGACTGCTGAAGAACGTCCACCAGCCCTCGGTCTTGATCGCGTTCTCCGGTCGGAACGAACTGACAAACAGCCCAAACGTCGGGATCGACCACAAGATCGCTAAGACGAGCGCAAATCCGGAAGCCCACGGTGAAGTCAACCTTGTCTTGGCGTCGACCGCGCGCTGTTCCTTACGGGTTAATTTCCGTGGTTCTTTTCGCTCCGCAACGTCTTGGCCGCCCGAGGGGGTGGTCTTGGCCGCCGGAGAGCCGTGGTGCTCGCCTGCCGGCGTGTCTGGGGCAATTGGTCCTTGGCTCATCGCTGTTCCTCCGAGAGTCTCATCTGACGGATGTTGTACAAGATGATGGGAACCACCATGATGAATAAGAGGACAGCCAACGCGGCACCGAGGTCAGAGCGACCGAACGTGAAACTCTGGCTATAGAACTCGTTGGCCACAATCGAGGTGTTGAACTGTCCACCGGTCATCGTGCGGACAATGTCGAACACCTTCAGCGTCGCCATGGCGATGGTGGTGACAACCACAACAACCGCGGGGCGGACCGTGGGCAGTGTGACGTAGCGGAACATGGCGAAACCCATGACACCGTCCATCTTGGCGGCCTCAATGATCTCGTCCGGTATCGATTTGATCGCGGCCGACAGCACGGTCATGGCGAATCCTGCCTGGATCCATACCATGACGGCGATCAGGAAGAGATTGTTGATGGGCGGGTCAAGGAGGAACTGCTGTGGCTCTAGACCGACCAAGACCAGAAGTTGGTTCAGCAGACCGATCTGGTCAACGCTCGCGGGACGAAACTCGTAGACGAACTTCCAGATGATCGCGGCACCGACCATAGAGATAGCCATGGGCAGGAAGACCAACGTTTTGGCGAATTTCTCGCCAAAGGCGCGGTCGACGAGTGTGGCGTACATCAGACCGAAGCCAGTCGCTAGCAAAGGCACGAGCACGACCCATAGGGCGGTGTTGAACAGCACCGTTCGGAAGTTTGGGGTGCCGAAAATCGTGGCGTAGTTGGCAAGGAAAACGAAGTTTCCACCCACGTCTTGGAAAGAATCGATAATCGTAAGTATTGCCGGGTAGACCAAGCCCAGCCCGATCAGTAGCACGGCGGGGCCGACGAATCCGGTCACTAGTAGCCACTTCGGAACGCGTGGGCGGTCGGCTACAAAAAGCACCACGGCCATGACAAGGGCAAAAGCCAAGATCGCGATGACCATCACGATGAGTTTGCTGCCGGTGCTCGATGTTTCGAGAAGAAAATCCATTGTTGCCTCCTTTGATTCGCTTCAGATCGTCCGGGAGGAACCGGACGATCGCAACGGGTGGTGAATGCACCCAGGGCGCATTCACCACCCGTTGCGGTGATAAACCGGGCTTAACTAGCTCGTGGGCCAGCTCTCTTCGACCGTTTTCAGCACGTCAGCCGAGGGGGTGCCCAGGGCAATCCAGTCGGTCATCGCGGTCCAGAACGTGCCAGCGCCAACGGCAGCAGGCATGCGGTCGGATCCGTCGAACCGGATCGTGGCGTCCTCGTCCTTGATCAACTCAAAAGACAACTTGTCGATCGGGCTGACCAAGTTGTCCGGGTTCATGCCAGTGTTGGCGGAGATCCAGCCGGCCCCGCTGACCTGCGCCTTAACGTCCGACCATTCGGGACTGGTCAGGTACGCCTGGAACGCGGCGACTTCGGGACGGTCCGAGAAGGCCATGGTGAACTCGCCGCCGACCAACAGCGGCTTGTCATCTGCGGTCTCACCGGGCAGGTAGAAGGCGAATACGTCACCGTCCTCAGCCACAGTCAGGTCATCGGCCCAGTTGGCCTGATAGAACGACGCCTGACGCATCATGAAGCAGTTGCCAGCCGGGATCGGGGTGCCAGCATCGCCGAATGCGGTGGTGGCGATCGACTCGACGCCGCCCAGGCCACCGTTGACGTAGTCCGGGTTGCGCAGGATCTCGCCGACCTTGTCCAAAGCCTCAACGACCTGGGGGTCATCGAAGGGGATCTCGTGTGCGACCCACTGGTCATAGACGTCAGGGCCGGCAGTGCGGAGCAGGTAGTCCTCGAGCCAGTCGGTGGCGGTCCAACCCGTCGCTGTGCCCGATTCGATGCCGGCACACCAGGGCTTGATGTCGGGATTGTCGGCCACCATCTTGTCAGTCAGGGCCATCAACTCGTCCTGCGTGGTGGGGACCTCGTAACCCATCTCGGTGAACTTCGTAGGCGAATACCAGACGAAGGACTTCACGTTGGCGCCCAAGGGTGCCGCGACGTAGTTGCCGTCAACGGTGCCTAGCTCTTTCCACAACGGGTCGAAGTACTCCTCGACGTTCTGTTCTGCCTGGTCCGATACCGGAACGACCTTGTCGGGGAAGGTAGTCGCAATGGTGTTCAGCAAACCCGGTTGCGGAACGTAAGCGATGTCTGGCGGGTTTCCAGCCTGGAGGCGAACCTGCAGTTGAGCTTCGAAGTCACGCGAGCCTTCGTACTCAACCGAGGCGCCGGTGCACTCTTCGAACGGCTTGTACGAATCGATCTGCGGCTGGCTCTCGGGTGCGATGATCGACGTGTAGACCGTGATTTCTTTGCCGTTGAGATCGCCATACTCCGAGAAGGATGAACAGTCGACGTTACTCGTAACGTCGGCTCCTAGACCTTCTTCTTCGCTGCTGCCGCCGCATGCCGCGAGGGTGATGGTTGCCATGCCGGCCGTAAGGGCCAACCAACGGCGTGATGTGGTGCGTGAGGGCATCTGCCCGCCTCCGTTTTCGCTATGGACGTCGAGGCGATGCGTGCCTCGACGGTGAGGGATACCTCACAAATGTAAGCGATTGCGAGCGGGAGTCGACCCCTTGCCGGTAACGGACCGGTAACGATTGGGGCTTGTCGTTCGTTACCGGTCCGCTCCCTGGGATAGGTCAGCGACTACCCGTAGTGTCTTCGAGGCGCAAGAACTCTAAGTGCCGCAGGTACGCGTCGAGACAGTCGTGGATGATCTGGTTTTGCGTGTAGCCCATAACGTCATACCCCTGGCCTCCCTCGGCCGAGTGGACCTCAAGGCGCCCGTACGTGTCGTTGCCGCGCGCCATACGACCGCCGTACGTGGGCACCGGGGCCTGCCGCAACTCCACCCGGTAAACAAACGGGTGCGCGCCTTCGCCATTGGTCTGCAGGTGCACGTTGCGGCTGGTCACGGACACGTCCGCATCAGCGTCCACCACGACGTCCACCTCGACCGACGCGTCCACGCCTTGAGTGCCTAACTCTTCGGCGACTTCACGCAACGCTGGGGCCACCGTCTCGTCGAGGAACGTGCCGACCCGGGCGCTGTCCGGGAAGGTCAAGGCGTACGCAAGGCGCCTCCTCCACGACCGCTTCGGCGCAGACTCACTGTCCTCGTCACCGACGCCGTCGCGTGCGGACAGCATCATCGGTAGCACGTGGTCACCGCTCTGGGCTCGATTGCCCTCGACCTGCAGGGCCCGCCACAACCCAACCACCACAAGAATCATCACGAAGGCGAAGGGCAAACCCATGATGACCGTGGCGTACTGCAGCGCCAATATGCCGCCGACGTTGAGGATCGCGGCGGTCAGCACCCCAGTGGCTACGGCCCATACGATCCGCAGCCACGGGTCGGCGTCGTCGTGGGAAGTCTTGAGGTCGGAGCACAGATTCGCCATCACCAGTGCCCCGGAGTCAGCCGACGTCACGTAGAACAGCAAACCCACCAGCGTGGCGACACCGATGATGAACAGTGCGCCAGGGTAATCCTGGAGCAGGGTGTAGAAGCCCCTCTCCGGCGTCGCGATGGTTGTTTCCGCAAATTCAGAATCGCCGCCACGCACCTTGTCGATAGCGGTGTTGCCGAAGATCGACACCCACATCAGCACGTAACTGAACGGAATGATCATGGTTCCGGTCACGAATTGACGGATGGTGCGACCCCGCGAAATGCGCGCCAAGAACAGGCCGACGAAGGAGGCCCAGGCGATCCACCAGGCCCAAAAGAACAACGTCCAGAAGCTCATCCACTCGGCGGTCTCGCTGTAGGCGAACGTCTGCATCGTCAACCCCGGGAAACTGGTCACAAAGTCGCCGACGTTCATCACGATGGCCTCGAGCAAGAACGACGTCTTGCCTAAGATCAGCACCCATGCAGCCAGGCCAATCGCCAGCAGCACGTTGATTTGGGACAGCAACCGGATGCCCTTGTCGACTCCCGTCGTGGCCGAGATGGTGGCAATGACCACGGCCAAGGCGATGAGTCCGATTTGGGCGCTTTTGCCCTCAGGTATGCCGAACAGCAGGTTCAGGCCGAAGTTCAGTTGCACCACGCCAATGCCCAGGCTAGTGGCCACGCCGAAGATGGTCCCGAGCACGGCTGCAGTGTCGACTGTATGGCCTAACGCCCCGTTGATCCGCTTGCCGAAAATGGGATACAACGCCGAACGGACCGCCAGGGGGAGGTTGCGGCGGTAGGCGAAGTAGCCCAGCGCCATCCCCATCAGGGCATACATGGCCCAGCCGGTGATGCCGTAGTGGAACAGCGTCCACACGGTGGCTTCCCGGGCGGCTTCGACGGTGCCGCCTTGACCCACGGGTGGGTTGATGTATTGGGTGACCGGCTCGGCCACCGAGAAGAACATCAGATCGGTCCCGATGCCGGCCGCGAACAGCATCGCGGCCCAGGAGAACGTGCTGAACTCGGGCTTTGAGTGGTCTGGACCCAACTTGATGTGTCCGTATTTCGAGATAGCCAAGAACAACACGAAGACCAAGACCACCGTGGCCAAAGCGATGTAGAACCACCCGAACCAGGAGCCGACGTAGCCCACCAGCGACCCGATGCGCGCCTCCGCAGCTTCGGGCCAGATGATCAGCCACGCTGCCACCAGCACGGTGCCGGTGATCGAGGCCCCGAAGACGATGGGGTTCAGGCGGGTTGCGCGCCGAGGTCGTCCCGATGAGGCCTCCGGTGGCGGGGGCCCATCCGTTCGTTCGCGGTTGTCGACACTCATACGCTTCTCCTCGGTGGTTTAGGCATGCCGTGTCACGGCGTACCTGGCCGCGCGCTGGCTGCGCTCGGGGGCTCAGTGGTGGCATTCCATGCGTCGTTGCGGGGGTCCCCTGGCGGGAAGAGGGGGAGGCCCTCGCCGTGCCGGTAAAAGGGCACCGGGGTGGGGGGTAGCGGCGTGTTGCCGGCGATGAGGTCAGCGGCGCGCTCGGCGACCATCATCACCGGCGCGTAGATGTTGCCGTTGGTGATGTAGGGAAACACCGATGCGTCCACGACCCGCAAGCCCCGCACCCCGTGCACCCCCATGGTGTCTGGGTCGACCACGGACATCGGGTCATCGGGGCTACCCATCTTGGCTGTACAGGAGGGATGTAAGGCGGTTTCTGCGTCGGCGGCAACCCAGTCGATGATTTCCTGGTCGGTCTGCACCGATGGGCCGGGCGAGATCTCGCCGCCGCTGAAGGCAGCGAACGCGGGCTGCTCCAAGATGCCTCGTGCCGCCCGGACCATCTCGATCCACTCTTGGCGGTCGGATTCCGTCGACAGATAGTTGAACTGGATGGCCGGGTGCTTTAGCGGGTCACGTGAGGTGATCGCGACCGTGCCGCGGCAGTCCGAATACATCGGGCCGATGTGCACCTGGTAGCCGTGCTCACTGGCCGGGCGCGACCCGTCATACCGAATCGCAATCGGTAAGAAATGGAACATCTCGTTGGGGTAGGGAACCGTATCGTTGCTGCGGATAAACCCGCCCGCTTCAAAGTGATTAGACGCGCCGACACCGCTGCGCAAGAACAGCCACTGCGCGCCAATCCGCGGCTTGTGCTGATGCGCGAGCCACGGCGCGATGGACACCGGCTGCGTGCTTTCGTGCTGGATGTAGACCTCAAGGTGATCTTGAAGGTTGGCACCCACCCCCGGCAGCTCGACCAGTGGATCGATACCGACGCTGCGCAGGTGCTCTGGGTCGCCGATGCCGCTGAGTTGAAGGAGTTGCGGGGTGTTGAAGGCACCGCCACACAAGATGACTTCGCCCGCGGTTGCGCTGCGCTTGGCCTTACCGGCGATCACATAGTCCACCCCGGTGACCCGGGCCCCGGTGGTATGCAGACCGGTGACCTGCGCAAGCGTGCGCACCGTGAGGTTGGGTCGCTTCATTACCGGGTGCAGATACGCGCGCGCAGCGGATAACCGACGACCGCGATAGACGTTGCGGTCGAACTTGGCGAAACCTTCTTGGCGGTAGCCGTTGACGTCGTCGGTCAGCGGATAGCCCGCCTCCTGGACGGCTTCGAAGAACGCCCCGAACAAGGGTGAGGTGGCCGGACCCCGCTCTAGCTTCAGCGGCCCCGACCCGCCGCGCCACGTGTCAGCCCCCGCCAGGGTCGTCTCCATGCGCTTGAAGTACGGCAGGCAGTGTGCGTAGTCCCAGTCCGACATACCCGGGTCGGCGGCCCATCGCTGGTAGTCGAGGGCATTACCTCGTTGGAAAATCATGCCGTTGATGCTGCTGGAACCACCGAGGACCTTGCCGCGAGCATGCTCGACGCGGCGCCCGCCCATAAACGGCTCAGGCTCGGTCTCGTACTTCCAGTCGTAGAAGCGACTGCCGATCGGGAAGGGCAGCGCCGCCGGCATATGAATGAAGGGGTCAACCCGGGCATCGCTGCGGCCCGCTTCGAGCACCAGCACTGACGTCGAGCGGTCGGCGCTGAGGCGGTTGGCGATCGCTGAACCAGCGGAGCCTCCGCCCACGACGATGTAGTCAAAGTGCTGGGTGGACAGCGACATACGCGGCTCCTTAGGTTTGGGTTACCCCGACATTAGTCGAGATCGGCGAACCAATCCGCGCGCGCGGGCCGAGTGTTGTGCCAGATGTGTTTGCTCTCCCGGTATTCCGCTAGCCCTCCCTGGCCCAATTCACGGCCGATTCCGGACTGCTTGAAACCTCCCCACTCTGCGGCGGGTACGTAGGGGTGGTAGTCGTTGATCCAGATCGTGCCGTGGCGAAGGCGACCGGCGACCCGCTCGGCGCGTCCAGCGTTTTCGGTCCACACCGCCCCGGCAAGCCCGTAGATCGTGTCGTTGGCGATCTCGACCGCAGCATCTTCGAGCGCGTCCGAATCCTCACCAGAGAAGGTCTCCACGGTAACCACCGGGCCGAACGATTCGTCGTGCACACAGTCCATGTGGCGCGTGCACCCGTCCAGGACTGTGGGCAGGTAGTAGCACCCCGACGCGAGCCGGGACTCTTCGGGTGCCGATCCGCCAACCACCAGCTGTGCGCCGTCGGCGATAGCGGCTTGGACGTAGGCGTGCACCTTCTGGCGGTGCGCCTCGCTGATCAGCGGCCCCGTCTCGGCTTCGTCGTCAAAGGGGCCGCCGAGGCGGATATCACCGGCCCGGCGGACCAACTCGGTGACGACCTGATCGTGGATGGTGTCTTCGACGATGAGCCGCGACCCCGCCGAGCAGACCTGCCCGGAGTCGAGGAAGATCGCGGTCAGCGCGTTGTCGATCGCAGCATCGAGGTTGGCGTCGGCGAAGATGACGTTCGGATTTTTGCCGCCGAGTTCGAGGGCCACTCGCTTCACGGTCGGCGCGGCGGCCGCCATAATCGCGCGGCCCGTTTCGACGCCCCCGGTGAACGACACCAGGTCAACGTGCGGCGACTCGGTCAGGGGAGCCCCGACGGCAGCGCCCGCGCCTAGCACCAGGTTGCCCACGCCCGCTGGCATACCCGCATCGGTCAGGGCTTGCATCATCCAGATGGCGCTCGACGGCGTGAGCTCGCTGGGTTTGAGCACGAACGTGTTGCCTGCGGCCAGGGCGGGGGCGACCTTCCATGAGGTCTGCAACAACGGGAAGTTCCACGGCGTGATCAGCGCGCAGACCCCAACCGGCTCGTGCACGATCCGGCTCGCGACGTCCGGCATACCCGTGTCGACGACGCGCCCAGCGTCCAAGCCAGCCAGGTCGGCGAAGTGGCGAAACACCGAGATCACGTCGTCCATGTCGATCTTCGCTTCGACGAAGCGTTTGCCGGTGTCCAACGACTCCAGCCTGGCTACCTCATCGCGCGATGTCTGCAGGGCGTCGGCGAACGTCCGCAGCAGGTCCGCGCGCTCGGTGGCGGTCGTGGATCGCCACGGGCCGTTATCGAAAGCCTCTCGGGCGGCCAACACCGCGCGCTCCGCATCCTGCGCGTTCCCCTCGTCCACGTCCGCCACGTGGGTGCCGTCGGCGGGGCACGTGATCGTCCGCGTGCCGCCGCCACTCGATGCGCGCCATTGGCCTGAGATAAATAGTTCCGCCATGCTGGTCACCCTAGTCAGATTTCGCTCCTCCCATCAGGACGGATTACGTATGTCGACCCTTGAGTTCCCGGCCGAGTTCCTCTGGGGTTCGGCCACGGCTGCCTACCAAGTCGAGGGTGCCAGCCGCGAGGACGGGCGCACCGACTCCATCTGGGACACGTTCGCCCGCGTCCCCGGCGCAGTGCTCGGCGGTGATGACGGTTCGGTGGCGTGCGATCACTACCACCGGTATGCAGGGGATGTGGATCTCATGCGCGACATGAATCTCAGTGGGTACCGCTTCTCGGTGTCCTGGGCGCGGGTGTGCCCCGATGGCGGCGCGGTCAATCCCCAAGGGATCGATTTCTACGCACGTCTGGTCGACACGCTCCAAGATCGTGGCATTATTCCGTGGCTGACGCTCTACCACTGGGATCTGCCGCAGACCCTCGAAGACGCGGGCGGATGGACCAACCGAGACACCGCATACCGATTTGCCGACTATGCCGCCATAGTGCACGACGCCTTGGGGGATCGGGTCAACTTCTGGACCACCCTGAACGAGCCCTGGTGCTCAGCGTTCTTGGGCTACGGCAGCGGCCACCACGCGCCCGGGCGCACCGACGGCAGCGACGCCCTGCGGGCCGCGCACCACCTCATGCTCGGTCACGGTCTTGCGACGCAAGAACTGCGAAGCAGGGACGAGACCTTGTCGCTGGGCTTGACCCTGAATTTCACCGACATCGCTCCCGCCACCGACTCAGCGGCTGACTTCGACGCCGCGCGGCGCATCGACGGCCTGTCCAACCGGTACTTTGTCGATCCCATCCTGACCGGTGCCTACTCTCCTGACGTGATGGAGGACGTCGCAGCGCTGTGGCCTGACGATCTGGTGCACGACGGTGACCTCGGCATCATCTCTGCCCCCATTGATGTGCTGGGGGTCAACTACTACTTCGGCACCGCAGTCTCTGGGGCAGGTCTGATCGACACGGACACCATCAACGAGGCAGCCGCGCAGGCTCGAGCGAAAGAGCCATCACCGAAACCCGGCTCGGAACATGTCCAGGTCGTTTCGCGAGGTTTGCCGGTGACGGACATGGGCTGGGAGGTCATGCCGGACGCCCTAGAAGCGTTGCTGTTGCGGCTGCACGACGACTACACCGACGATGTGGACGTGGCGCTCTACGTCACCGAGAACGGTGCGGCCTACGCTGACGAGCCGGACGAGCACGGCTTCGTCAACGACCAAGACCGCATCGCCTACGTGCGCAGCCACCTCCAGGCCGTGTACAACGCGATGGAAGCGGGCGCCGACATTCGCGGCTACTTCCTGTGGTCGCTGATGGATAACTTTGAGTGGGCGTTCGGCTACAGCAAGCGCTTCGGGATCGTGCGGGTCGACTACCCGACGGGTGAGCGCATCCCCAAGGCCAGTGCGCAGTGGTATGCCGAGGTGACCGAGCACGGCGTTGTGCCCTCGTGAGGATCGACCCGCTGAGCGCCACCCCGGTCTTTCAGCAGATCTGCGACGCGATCTTGGCCGATGTGCGCACCGGCACCATCGTTCCCGGCACCCATTTGCCTCCCGTGCGTCATCTCGCTGCAGAGTTGCAGGTGGCGGCCAATACCGTGGCCAAGGCCTACAAGCAGCTCGGTGCCGAGGGGCACGTCCAAACCCATGGCCGCAACGGCACGGTCGTCTTGCCACCCCGGCAGCGGGGCGCCGGTGACGTCAGTTCCGGTGCGGCGGTGGACTTCGCCGAAGCGGCACGACGTCAGGGCTTGACCCTGCCTGAAGCGATCGGATTGCTACGCCGGAGTTGGCGATGAGGCGGCCTCTGCGTCCAGTACGGGCTGCAGTTTGCTCATCGCTACGGCACCGGCGATCGGGCCCAAAGCCAGCGCAAGGGTGGCGGCGGGCCACCCGGCGAGGTTAACGACCACGGGCACCGCCTGAATTGTGACGATGGTCAACCCAAACCCAATCGCCGTTTGCACGGTCAGCGCGGTCCCGACGTAGCGCGGATCGACCACGTCGGCCACGCAGCTAGAAAACAGTCCCGAGTCGGCGATGACCGAGGCGCCCCACAGCAGCAGAATCGGCACCACCAGATAGGGGGATTGGCCAAACGCCAGGGCGGCAAGCAGGCAACACGTTGCGCTGATCCACATCGCCCACCCGGCGACCCTTGCGCGTCCGTAGCGGTCACCCAGCGCGCCACCGGCCAGGCAGCCCACGGCACCGGCCACCCCGATCACGGTGAACGAGATGACCCCCACGAGCGTTCGCGACGAGTCCACGCCGGTCGACGCGGTCAAGGTGGCAGCGACGTAAGCCGGCATCCACGTCCACACCGCATACAACTCCCACATGTGGCCGAAGTAGCCCAGGTTGGCCAGGCGCGACCCCCGCTCGGCGAACAACGTGAAGATTGCCCTGCCCGTGGCGTTCGTAATACAAGTGCACGCCATTGACATCAGCGTATTGGATGTAGCGCGGGTTGAAGGGGGGAGCGGGTCTGGTCAGTGGGCCGCTTCGGGCAAACGCCCACGCGAGCGCTGCGCCCATGGCGGCCAATACGGCGGCGACGATGAGGACGGCGCGCCAGGGGAGTGCGGCAAAACTGTTGATCAGTTGCGGCAGGGCGCTGCCCAGCGTCAGCGCGCCGATGAGCACTCCGAGGGCCCACCCGCGACCGGTGGTGAACCACGACGTCATCATCTTCAACCCAGTGGGGTAGACCCCGGCGAGGGCGATCCCGGTGAGAAAGCGCAGCACCACCACAGGCTCGAGCGAATCGACCGCCACGGCGATGACGCCGGTGCTCATGGCGGCCACTGCGGCCGAGACCGCCATCACGCGATGTGCCGGGAAAATGTCCGTGACGTTGAAGGCTGCCGAGGCCAGCGCGCCGACCACGAAGCCGACCTGGACCGCCACCGTGAGCAGGGTGGACTGGCCCGCGCTGATCCCCCAGTCGGCGCGCAGGGCAGGCACCACCGCCGACGCCGAAAACCAACACGCCATGACCAAAATCTGCACGGCGGCGATCAGGGCCAACTGGGTCTTTTGCTGACCCGAGTAGGCAATCCTGGTCACTAGGTCAGCGCAACGGCGTGACGTATGCCGAGCTGATTCCGCCGTCGACGACGAACTCGTTGGCCGTCATGAAGCTGGAGTCGTCGCTGGCCAAGAAAGCCACCGCAGCGGCAATTTCTGAAGGCTCGGCGAAGCGACCCATGGGCACGTGGATCAATCGACGTTCGGCGGCCACTGGGTCTGCCGAGAACAACTCTTGCAACAGCGGGGTATTGACCGGTCCTGGGCACAACGCATTGACCCGGACGCCCGTGAGCGCGAACTGCACCCCCAACTCCCGGGACATCGACAACACTCCGCCTTTGGATGCGCTGTAGGACACCTGAGAGGTAGCGGCGCCCATGATCGATACGAAGGAAGCCATGTTGATGATCGAGCCTTTGCCTTGCTCGATCATGTAGGGCAGGGCAGCCTGGCAGCACAGGTAGACGCTGGTGAGGTTGACGTCTTGGACCCGGCGCCAGGTTTCCAGGTCGGTGTCCAGGATGGAGGAATCTGCGGGTGGGTTGATCCCAGCGTTGTGGAACGCGATGTCGATCGAGCCGTACGTGTCGTGAGCGGCGGCATACAGGGCCGTGACCTGATCCTTGTCCGCGACGTCGGTCTGCACAAAGAGCCCCCCCAACTCGGCCGCGACCGCCTCACCCACCTCGGCGGAACACAGGTCACCGACAACGACGTGAGCGCCTTCGGCGGCTAGGCGCTGCCCGGCGGCTAGGCCGATGCCGCTGGCACCGCCGGTGATGACGGCGACGCGGCCGGGGAGGCGAGAGGAGTGAAAGTCAGTCACGAGTGATAGGCCTTTCGAGCGATGGTGAGATGGGTCGACGTGGTGTTTAAGAATCAGCGAAGAATACGGTCTTGACCTCGCTGAATGCGTCCAGGGCGTCTGGGCCGAGCTCTCGACCCAGACCAGACTGCTTGAAGCCGCCGAACGGGGTGTTGTACCGCACGGCTGAGTGCGAGTTCACCGAGATGTTCCCGGCGTCCAAGCCCCGACTCACGCGCACCGCACGGCCCAGGTCGCGAGTCCAGATTGACCCCGCCAGACCGTATGCCGTGTCGTTGGCAATCCGCAACGCCTCGGCTTCGTCGGTGAACGGCAGGAGCGTGATGACCGGCCCGAAAATCTCGTCGGTGAAACTCGGATCCGATGCGTCGTGCGCTCGCAACACCGTTGGCGGTGACCAGAAGCCCGCGCCCTCGGGGCAGGAGGCCTGAGCAATGACGTCGCCGCCGTTGACGTAGGAGGCCACGGAGTCGCGCTGCGCGGCCGAGATGAGTGGCCCCATCAACACGTCGCTACGGGCCGGGTCGGCCACCTGCACAGCCTGCACGGCGCGCGTGAGCTCACTGGTGAAGTCATCCAGCACGTCGCGCTGCACTAGCAGCCGCGACCGTGCGCAACAGTCCTGTCCGGCGTTGTCGAAGGCCCCATCGGGTGCCGCCGCAGCCGCTGCCGCGAGGTCGGCGTCGGCAAACACGATATTTGCGTTCTTGCCGCCGAGCTCTAGCGTCAAGCGCTTCACCTGATCGGCGCAACCGGCCATGATCGAGCGTCCCACTGCGGTAGAGCCGGTGAAGACGACCTTGCGCACGTCGGGGTGGGTGACGAAGCGTGCGCCGACCACCGATCCCTTTCCGGGCAAAACCTGCAGAACGCCCTCGGGGATGCCCGCTTCGAGGGCTAACTCGGCGATCCGGATGGCGGTCAGCGGGGTGAGTTCGGCCGGCTTGAGCACGACCGAGTTTCCTGCCGCTAGGGCCGGGCCGATGGCCCAACCGGCGATCGGCATCGGGAAGTTCCACGGTACGATCACCCCGATCACCCCGATCGGTTCGTGGAAGGTGGTGACCATGCCGCCGGTCACCGGAATCTGCTGGCCGAGGTGCCGCTCCGGCGCACCCGAGTAATAATTCAGCACGTCACGGACGTTGCCCGCTTCCCACCGCGCATTGCCGATGGTGTGGCCCGCGTTGCGGACCTCGAGGTCGGCGAGTTCGTCGATGTGGGCATCGACCTGCTCGGCGAACCTGCGCAGCAGACGGGCGCGGTCGCCCGGGGATACCAAGCGCCACTGCCGCTGCGCGATAACCGAGCGGTCAATGGCCGCATCCGTTGAGGCATCGTCGTGCATCTCGACCTCAGCGATGACCTTTTCGGTCGCCGGGTTGAGGACATGAGCCGTGCTCATATTGTCGAAACTGCTCACCTTGTCGAAACTGCTCACAAACGCTCGAATCCGCGACGCAACTCCCAGTCGGTCACGGCCGCGTCGAAGGCGTTGAGCTCGACATCGGCGTAGTTGACGTAATGGTCGATGACCTCTTGCCCGAAGATTTCCCGGGCGATCTCCGAATGCGCGAACAAATCGCGGGCCTCGCGCAGGGTGCGCGGGACCTGTTGGGCGTCCGAGGTGTAGGCGTTGCCCTCGGTGGCGGGGGGCAATTTGAGCTTCTTCTCGATGCCGTAGAGTCCCCCAGCCATCATGGCGGCCAGCGCCAGGTAGGGGTTCGCGTCACCACCGGGCAGCCGGTTCTCTAGGCGAGCGCTGGGGCCTTCACCGACCAGGCGCACCGAGCAACTGCGGTTGTCCATCCCCCAGGCCACGGCCGTGGGCGCGAACGAGCCCAGCGCGAATCGTTTGTACGAGTTGATGTTGGGCGCATAGAACAAGGTGAAGTCGCGCATCGTCGCCAACAGCCCCGCGATGAAGTGGTCGTAGAGCGCGCTTCGGCCACCCTCTTTCTTGCCGTTGTCACCGGAGTCCCAGAAGACCACTTCGTCGTCCAAGCCACGCAGCGAAAGGTGGATATGACAGGAACTGCCGTCGCGTTCGTTGGGTTTGGCCATGAAGGTCAGCGAATGGTCCATCGCCGAAGCAATCATCTTGGCACCGGTCTTGTAGACGGAATGGTTGTCGGCGGTGGTCAACACGTCGTCGAACAGGAAGCCGATTTCGTGCTGACCGAAGTTGCACTCGCCCTTCGCCGACTCGACCACCATGCCGGCGGCATACATGTCGCTACGGATGCGGCGAAGGAGGGGCTCAACCCGGCCTGACCCCATGATCGAGTAGTCCACGTTGTACTGGTTCGCCGGAGTCAGATTCTGATAATTGCGGTTGGCGGCTTCCTCGTAACTGTCTTTGTAGACCACGAACTCCAACTCGGTTCCGGCCACGGCCTTCCACCCCAACTCTGCGGCCTTGTCGATCTGGGCCGCGAGCATCGAACGGGGCGACATCGGCACCGGCGACCCGTCGGTCTGGGTCAAGTCGCACTGGACCATCGCGGTCTTCTCTAACCAAGGAATGCGCCGAAGGGTGTCCAGATCGAGGTCGAACTCCATGTCGCCGTAGCCGGCCTCCCACGAGGTCAGCGCATAACCATCGACGGTGTTCATCTCGGTGTCTACGGCAAGCAAGTAGTTGCAACCCTCGATGCCGTCGGCCAGGGCGTGCTCCACGAAGTAGGCACCGTGCAGGTATTTACCTTGCAAGCGGCCCTGCATGTCGGTGAACGCCACGATGACGGTGTCGATCTCCCCAGTGGCAACGTCCTCGCGAAGTTGTTCCACGGACAGCATGCGGGGATTGCGCGGATGGGTACCGGGCTCAGACATGGGCGCTCCTAGAAGGTCGATGTGAACGAGTCGATGTATGGGGCGTGATGTGGATGATTGTGGTCGAACGGGTCATCGCAGGTCAGACTCCGCGTCATCGATGTTGGAGAACTCCTCCTCCGGGGCGTTTCCGACCACGTGGTGACGACTGTAGAACTGGAAATAAGCCAGGAAGGCCACGAACACGAGCGCCGTGATGCCGGCCGCTCTCGGGTCAACGAAGAAGGTCGCGATCACCGCGATCAGGCTGAGCACAAGCGCTATTCCGGTGGTGACCACCCCACCTGGGGTGCGGTATCCGCGTTCCAAATCGGGCTCGTTGCGGCGCAGCATGATGTGCGAAAGGTTGAGCAGCACGTACGACACCGCGGCACCGAACACCGCGATATTGATCAGCAAACCGCCGGCGTCCGCGCCCTGGGCAGCGAACAGGATCGAGGCCAACAGGAATCCGATGGTGCCCGGCACGATGAGCGCGATGTACGGCGTCTTGCGCGGACCGGTTTTCGACAGGACTCGCGGCAGATAGCCAGCGCGAGACAACGCGAACAACTGACGCGAATACCCGTAGATGATCGAGAAGAAACTAGCGATCAAGCCGGCCAGCCCGGCATAGTTCACGAAGTTCGCTAGCGCGGAGTTCTCTCCGTAGGCCGTCCTCAATGCCTCGGGCAGCGGGTTGCTCGATTCACCGATCGCGGCCGCGCCGCCAGCTCCCGGCACCAGCGTCAGCATCAAAGCCGCCGTGACCAGCAAAATCATCATCGCGACGATGATCCCTTTGGGCATGTCCTTCTTCGGGTCGCTCGTTTCTTCAGCGGCCAGCGGCACACCTTCGACGGCGAGGAAGAACCAAATCCCGTAGACGAATGCTGCGAGCACCCCGCTTATGCCCATCGGCAGTAACGCACTAGACATCATCGAGGCGTCCGGGTCGATGTCCGTAAGGTTCGCCGCGTCGAACTTCGGGATCAAGCCAACGACGGTAGCGATCAGTGCGAGCATGGCCACTGCGGTGATGGCGAACATCACCTTCAGCGCCTCACCGACGCCGTAGAGATGGACTCCGACGAAGATCGCGTACATGGCCAAAAAGATCCACCAGCCGTTGGTGATGCCGAAGAGGCCGAGGGCCTCGATGTATCCACCGATGAAGACGGCAATGGCCGCTGGCGCGACGGCATACTCGATCAGCACCGCGATACCGGTGGCGTATCCCCCTAGAGGACCCAGTGCCCGCCGTGCGAAGCCGTAGCCTGCGCCGGAGGTGGGCAGCGTGGAGGCCATCTCGGCTAGGCCGAACACCATGCAGGTGTACATGATGCCCATCGCAATCGTGGCGATCAGCAAGCCACCCCAACCGCCGACGGAGATGCCGACGTTCCAGCCGGCGAAGTCGCCGGAAATCACGTAGCTCACGCCTAGGCCAGCGAGCAACACCCACCCGGCAGCCCCTGCCTTCAGTTGCCGGTTCTGCATATAGTCGTCGCCGGAACGGGTCTCTTCGTTGGCTTTGCTCATGGAATCCGCCGTTTCATTGGATCAGATGTAAACCATTAACGTGCAGTTGAAGTGTGGCCGGGGTCACAGCATCCGTCAATAGGTGATCTACGGTGTCGGCATGACGACGGGAACCGTGATGCCGAAGCAACCCCTCGTTCCAGTGCGCTCGGGCAATGTCTTCGAAGACACGATGGAGGCGCTGCTGCGGGGAATCCGGCTCGGTCAGTTTCCCGCCGGGGGCAAACTTCCGCCCGAGCGTGAACTCTCACAAGCGCTGCGGGTGTCTCGAACGACGTTGCGCGAAGTGTTGGCCGAGCTGAGCAAGAACGGCTACGTCAGTGTCCGACGGGGGAGGTATGGCGGGACGTACGTTGCGGAAGATCTGCCGCCTATTTCCGGTGGCGCGATTAAAGACCTCGACGTGGCCGACGTGCTGGATCTTTTGACGCTGCGTCGTGTCGTGGAGCCGGCCGCTGCCGGATTGGCCGCAACGCGCGGTGTCAGCGACGAGCAGGCTGCTGCGCTGTGGGTGGCGCACGAAGAATGCTGTCAGGTGGGGCCGGCGCAATACCGGCCGTTGGACTCTCGACTGCACCTGATGATTGCGGACCTCAGCGGAAGTACGCGCCTTCGCGCCGTGATCGAGCAGACCCGGGTGGGCGTCAATGACTTGCTCGACTGCATACCTCTGCTGCCGTCCAATCTCGAGCACTCTGCCCAACAACACGAAGCGATCGTGGCGGCCATCGCGGCAGGCCAGGCCATTTCGGCCGAGCGAGCCATGGTGGATCACGTGGACGGAACGGCCGCCCTGTTACGAGGTTTCCTTGGCTAGGTGGCGGCAAGCTCGCTGACGGCCCACCGGAAAGCCCAGGGAACTCGCGCGCTCGCCGGGACGATCGCAGCGCGCACGGGTCGCAACCGCGTCCCGTAGAGCAAACCGGAGGTCAGCGCCGTGCTGCGCCAACTCGCCCGCCGCGCCAGGCGTGGGTAGTGCCCTGGCGCGTCAGTGCTGAGTGCCTCAACCGCAGCGTTTGCTTGCGCTAAGCCGACGGCGAGGCCCTCACCGGTCAGTGCGTCGACATACCCACCGGCGTCTCCGACCAACAGGATGCGCCCGTTGGCGCGCGCCTTCGGCGACTGACGCAGCGGTCCAGCGCCGCGCAGGGTCGAGGACGGCTCGGCCCCGTCGAGTCGTGTCGCGAGGTCGCGGAAGTCACGGAGGTGGTCGGCGAATGATCCGTCGGTGTTGGTCAGCACCGCCACCCCGATGGTGTCTGCGCCGACCGGCGTGACGTAGACCTCCGCGCGGGCACCCCAATGCACTTCCACCCGATCGGTCCAGGGTGCACGGGCGAAGTGCTGGCGATACCCGAACCGGCGGCTCCGCCTGGATCGTGTGGCGCGTTCTAACCCAGCCAGGCGGCGGGTGCGCGAATGTAGGCCGTCTGCGCCGACGGCATACCTGGCGCGCAGTCCGGTGTACTGAGCCCCGAGGCCGATCGTGACGCCCAAGGCATCTTGGTCCAGCGCGCGCATGGACGCCGAGACGAAGGTGACGCCGAGGCTCGTCGCGCGTTCGTGCAGGCACCGATGCAGGTCAAGGCGCCGGACCCCCCGCCCGAACCGACCCGCGAAATCGGCGGTCGCGTAGTGCGAGCCGTCGGTGTAGGCGATTCCGCGCATGTCGGCACCCGGTGGGTCGACTCCTAGCCGAGCCAGGGCTGCGAGCGCGCCAGGCATCAGACCTTCGCCGCACGCTTTGTCGATGTCCCCGCGCTTGGGCTCTAGGACGGTGACGCTCATTCCGACCATCGAGGCGCCGATGGCGGTGGCAAGACCGATAGGCCCGCCACCGATGACGATAACGTCTGCGTCTGCGTCTGCGTCGAGACTATTCTTTGCCCCAGGATCGGGGGCAGAGAATAGTGCGCTCACCGCACCGTCTCCAAGGCCGCGTTTTCGGACCTTATCCGCACCGTCAGCAGCCACGCATTGAGGACCGTAAAAGTCACCGCAGTGATCCACGAGGTGTGCACCAACGGCAGAGCGAAACCCTCAATCACGACGGCCACGTAGTTGGGGTGCGAGATCCAGCGGTAGGGGCCGCGGGTGACCAGGGGGACCTCGGCAGTGACGATGACCCGCGTGTTCCACGAGTTGCCCAGCGTCAGGATGCACCACCAGCGCAGCGCTTGAGCCAGAGCCACGAGAGCGAGCATCGTCCAGCCCAGCCAGTCGATGAAGTCGCGGCCAAAGAACCAGGCCTCGAGCAGGGCACCGACCAGCAGCGCCGAGTGCAGCACCACCATCGGCGGGTAGTGTCCCCTGCCGTACTCGACGCCGCCACGTGCGAAAGCCCACGCCGCATGCCGGTTGGAGACGATGAGTTCGGCGACGCGTTCGATGGCGACGAGCGCAATGAGGGCAGAGAACCAGATCAGCGACGTCATCGGGTCAGTCCTTCGGGGCGCGCAGCAGCACGGTTTCGAGGCAGAATCCTGGTCCCATAGCCATCAGGATGCCCCAGCTGCCGGGCTCAGGGTGATGATCGGCCAGGGTGTCGGCCAGCACGTGCAGCACCGACGACGACGACAGGTTGCCGATCTGGGCCAGCGATCTCCACGTCACGCCTAGCGCGCTGGGTGGCACCTCGAGCGCCTCGGCGAGTGCGTCGAGCACCTTCGGGCCACCCGGGTGAGCGACGTACCAGCCGATGTCCGCGCGGGTGAGGTCGTGCAGCGCTAGGTGCGCGTCGATATCAGCGCGCACATGGTCGCGGACGAGGTCGGGGACCTCCGCACCAAGCACAATGCGCAACCCGCTGGCGCCGACGTCCCAGCCCATGGCCTGGTGCGTGTCGGCATACATGCGGCTGCGGCTGCTGAAGACCTCCGGTGCCAGGACCGAGGTATGCCGAACGCGTCGTCGCGCGGCGTGCTCACCGAACAGGACCACGGCGGCGGCGCCGTCCCCAAACAAGCCGCTGGCGATCAGATTGGCCATCGAGACGTCGTCGCGTTGCAACGTCAGCGAGCACAATTCGACCGACAACACGACGACTACCGCGTCTGGGTGGCCCACGAGGTAGTCGTGAGCCCGGGCAATCCCTGCCGCGCCGCCAACGCAGCCCAGGCCCACAATCGGGACCCGTTTGAGGTCCGAGCGAAACGGCAACCGGGCGCACAGGCGCGCATCGAGCGAAGGCACGGCCAGGCCCGTAACGGTCATCGAGATAACGACATCGACATCTTCGGGCGTGATTCCTGCCAGGTGCAGTGCTTCGGCGACCGCTTGTTCACCGAGATCGGTGGCCACGGAGATGAAGGCGTCGTTGGCGGCGTCGAACGATGACGTCGCCTCCGCGATGTCCTCCAGGGGAAGCGCCAAGTGGCGGTATTCGACTCCCGCATTGCCGTGGATCCGGGCGAGCGTAGACACCTTGTCGGGTGCTAAACCGGTGAGTTCGGCCAAAACGGCGGTCAACTCAGTTTGTGCGTAGCGGTGAACAGGCAGGGCCTTGGCTACCGACGCAATGAGGGACACCCCGGAAGACTACGAGTCTCCGCCCCGCCCCGCGCTTCGGGGGCGAGCGAGACCAGCAGTGAGGGGGCTTCCGACGGCTTCTCATCATGTCCGGCACGCTGCCATGTAGGTTGCGGCGGGTGGTGATGGTGAGGACCGCAGGTGCGCTGGCTCGCTCCTGCCATCCGGGGCCGACGCTGGCGGTGACGGTGTTGGCGGGACTGTTGGCGCTGGCCTTTGACGCCTCACTCGCGGTGGGTGCGGTCGTCGTCGTGGCCGTGTTGTCGGGGCAGCTCGTCATCGGCTGGTCCAACGACCTGATCGACGCCGAGCGGGATCGGGCTGACGGCCGCTCAGACAAGCCGCTGGCCGGGGCAGCGGTGACCCGGGCAGTCGTCATCGGGGCGCTCGCGGCCGCCGGGCTGATCACGGTGGCGGCCTCGCTGTGGTTGGGATGGCTACCGGGACTTATTCATCTGGTGCTGGTGGTGGGCTCTGGTGCGATCTACAACGCCGGTGTGAAGGCGACGCTGTGGTCGTTCGTGCCGTATGCGCTCGCGTTCGGGTCGCTGCCCGCGGTGGTGTGGTTGGCCGCAAGTGGGACCCCGGGTACGGCCGGGACTCAAGGGTCACCGCCGGTCTGGATCGTGATCGTCGGGGCGTTGTTGGGGGTGGGCGCTCACCTGCTCAACGTGTTGCCGGACTTGGCCGACGACGAGCGCCACGGCATACGCGGGTTGCCGCATCGGTTGGGACAATGCCGCACCCAACTGCTTGCGCCGGCCCTCTTGACGGCAGGAACCCTCATCGTGGTGGTCGCTCCGGCCGGCCCGGTGCGCCCCTGGGGTTGGGCCGTCGTGGTGCTGGCCCTCGTCTTGGCGGCGGTGGCTGCCCGGGGAGCTGGGAAAACACCGTTTCGGGCCGCCGTAGCCCTAGCGCTGCTCAGCGCCGGGAGCCTGGTGGCCAATTCATGGTCGTGAACGTGTCGTGAGGCCGATTGGTCCGGGCGACACGCCCGTTGAAAGCGGCCCAGGGGTTCACGTGCACCCGAGGGCCGATGGGCACGGGCGAGTCGTCGGGACAGACGTTACCAACGGTCAGGCAGCGGGTATGCCGACACGAGGGACGGGTAGTAGCAAGGTAGATTCGACGCTAATGATCATCGCCTTGCTCCTTTCCGTTGTGGTTGCCCTCATCATGCTGGTCGGCATCCGGTTCTGGGGCCGCCCACCCCGCATGAACCGCGTCTGGATCGCCACCGCCCTCTCGGGGGCCATCGCGTTGACGGTGATCCGCACGATGGCCGCCATCGCTGGGCCTAGTTCGACGTGGCTATGGTTGTCCGTGGCCGTCGCGGCGATGGGACTGTGGTTGCTTAAAATGGGCCACGACTACACCAAGACCTCCAAAAAGGCCTGATCAGGCGCTGGGTCCAGCCGCCACTGCGGCAATCGGTGCGGCGCTCGCGACGCCCGACCCGTCCCGCTTGCCCATCGCTGCCGGAAGGTCAACCGGGACGCCATTGCTGGAGGCGGCCTTCGCCGAAGCAGCACCCACCCAACCCAGCAACAACACATCTTCGCCGCGCAAAAATCGATGACAGCGCACCCCAGCAGTAGCGCGGCCCTTGCTGGGGTACTCCAAGAACTCGGTGACCTTCACCGATCCGCTTTCGGTGCCCGGCAATGCACCCGAAGCCCCAGAGAGGGTCACGACCACGTTGTCGGCACTCGGCTCGACGGCGCAGAAGCCAATCACCCGCGCTCGGGGGCTGAGCTTCATCCCAGCCATGCCCCCTCCGGCGCGACCCTGCGGGCGGACCAGGCTGGCGGCATACGTCAGGAGGTTGCCGTCGCTGCTGACGAACGTTAACTGTTCGTTGCCACTGGTCAACTCGACCGCCCCGACCACGGTGTCGCCGTCCTTGAGGCCGATGACCTCGAAGACGTCCTTGGTGGGGTAGTCCGGGTTGACCCGCTTGACCACCCCGTGAGCCGTGGCGAGCGCCAGCCCGTGCTGCGTTGTCGGTCCGCTCAGCGAGCACAACGCAAGCGGCTGCTCGTGGACGGCCAGATCGACGAACGCAGCCAGCGGCGCTCCACCGGACAGGCTTGGTGCCTCGTTGGTCGGCGGTAGCGTCGGCAACTCGACGACCGACAGGGTGTGCACGCGCCCGGTGGAGGTCACCACGCCGATCGTGCCCCGCGCGGTCGCGGTGACCGCTGAGACGAGCACATCGTGTTTACTGCGCGACCCACCGGCGCCGAACGGTTCCTCGGTGCGGGTGCGAGCCAGCAGCCCGGTGCTCGACATCAACACCCGACACGGGTCGTCAGACACCTCCATCGAGACCCCGGACTTAGCCCCCGCGGCCGGAGTCGCCGTGGTGCCACTGGACTCCAGCAGTACAGTGCGCCGCGGCGTCCCGTGCTCGCGGCCCACCGCGGCAAACTCGTCGGAGACCGTCTGCAACAGCAGCGTCTCGTCGTCGAGGAGCGCCCGCAGCGCGGCAATGTCGCGCTCAAGGTCCTCGCGCTCGGTCTCCAACTCGATCCGCGAGAACTTGGTCAGCCGGCGCAGTTGCAGGTCCAAAATGTAGGTCGCCTGCGCATCGGAGAGGTCGAAGATCGCGATCAACCGTTCCTTGGCGGTGGCCGAGTCGTCGCTAGTGCGAATGACCTGGATGACCTCGTCGATGTCGGCAATCGCGATCAGCAAGCCACTGACCAGGTGCAACCTGTCTTCTTTGCGGCGCAAACGATAGGACGTGCGACGCCGCACCACGTCTACCCGAAAGTCGACGTAGACCTTCAACAATTCGCGCAGACCCATGGTGCGTGGTTGGCCCTCAACGAGCGCGACGTTGTTGATGCCGAACGACTCCTGCATCGGGGTCAGCGCATAGAGCCTCTCCAGCACCGCCTCGGGCACAAAACCGTTCTTGATCTCGATGACCAACTGCATCCCGGTGGTGCGGTCGGTGAGGTCGTTGATGTTGGAGATGCCCTGCAGTTTCTTGGACTGCACCAGGGTCTTGACCTTCTCGATGACCTTTTCGGGCCCGACGAGGTAGGGCAGTTCGGTGACCACGATCGCCTTGCGGCGAGCTGTGACGTTCTCGATCCGTGCTGTGGCCCGGGTTTTGAACGATCCTCTCCCGACGGCATACGCATCTCGTATGCCGTCCAGTCCGACAATCGTGCCGCCCGAGGGCAGGTCAGGGCCGGGCACGAACCGCATCAGATCATCCAGCGTGGCCTGCGGGTTGGCGATCAGATGACGCGCGGCCCCGATGACCTCGACCAGGTTGTGCGGTGCCATGTTGGTCGCCATTCCGACCGCAATGCCGGCGGCGCCGTTGACCAACAGGTTCGGGTAGGCCGCAGGCAACACGTCGGGCTGCATCAACTGTTCGTCGTAGTTGGGGACGAAGTCGACGGTCTCTTCGTCCAGCGACGAGGTCATCAACAACGCCGACGTGGCCTGTCGGGCTTCGGTGTATCTCGATGCCGCCGGCCCGTCGTCGAGGGAGCCAAAGTTGCCGTGACCATCCACCAACGGCAGGCGCATGGTGAACGCCTGAGCCATCCGGACCATCGCCTCATAGATCGCGAGGTCGCCGTGCGGGTGGTATTTACCCATCACTTCACCGACCACCCGTGAGCACTTCACGTGGGCGCGATCGGGTCGCAAGTTGAGCTCCGACATACCGAACAGGATGCGTCGCTGCACCGGTTTGAGACCGTCGCGGGCATCGGGCAGCGCACGCGAATAGATCACCGAGTAGGCGTACTCGAGGAAGGCGCCCTGCATTTCGGACTCGACGTCGATGTCGATGATCTTCTCGGTGAAGTCACCCAGATCATCGGGGGTGGAGCGTGACTTGCGGGCCATACGGGGCGCTTTCTTTGCGGTTGGAAGCTGCGGGGAGTGCGACCCGATGGTATGCCGGGGGTTAGGTCCCGCTGCTCAGCACACGCGGGACGGCGCCGTCCATGAGCGCCCGCAGCCCTGCGCTGTAACTGTCCGGATCGACATCTCGCAGCACTAAGCGTTGCAGCATGAAGCCGGGCATCATCCCGAAGAGGGTTGCGGGATGGCGAACTCTGACCCCACGATGTCGCGGACCTCGGGGCTACGGACGGCCTGGATCAGATTTCAACTGGCCCCCCGAGCAAGCTGGCGGGCCGCTTGCGGTGACCGACGTGATCGCCCTGCCGACCGCAGACCCGCGTGGCGCTGTGATCGGGGCTTCCTTGCTGCCCCTCATCATTGCCGGAATTGCTACTTCGACGGCGCCGCGTCAGGTATGCCGATCGCCGTGTTGCTCGGTTGGGTGGCGCTAGGTCTGGTGTTGATGTCCATGGGAGCGCGAAAGGGCGCCCCGAAGCGCCCGGAGTGAGCCACCTCGGCAACTGGGCGGCGCCCTCGCTTGAGGCTGGGCGAGCGCACGTCCGGTAACCGATAGCCCAGGGCCACTACCCCTACGAGTCGCCGGTCGGTGGGGATATTTAGGGCCACCCGTACGTCGTTCATGGCCGGACCGGGGACGCCAAAGAACAAACCGCCTACCCCCTCATCGACGCCAGTGAGCAGCATCAACAGGGCCGCCATGCCGGTGTCGACGTCCCAGTAGGGGATAGGCCACCTGCGGTCATCACTGCGGTGTCCCGCCCCTGAATCAGTGGGCACGGTGCGCGCGTCCGCCTTGTCCGGCTCGGCATACCGGCGCTGATATCGACCCGGATCTGAGCAGCACACGACCAGGCAGGGAGCGGCGCTGACGCCAAGGAACCACCGATCAGGCGTTACCCCGGAGTCCACGGGTGTCGCAGCCTCCCAGAAAGTGGCCCGGTCACCAGGCTCGCTGAGCACCACGAAATCCCACCCTTGGCTAAAACCAGCCGATGGCGCGCGCGTCGCTGCGTCCAGGACTCGCGCAACGATGTCGTGAGGCACCGGGCGGTCCGGGTCGAAGGTCCGCACCATGCGCCGATCTCGAATGGCATCACCTAACTCCATCGGCCCATCGTGGCATCGCCGCCGACCGCGCACGGCTCGGGTCGTGCGGTCGGGACCATCCGCAGACGTGGAATGCTGTGGGTATGGACGGCTCGCCTGACCTCCCCCCGGGCTATCCGCGAGCCTGGGAGGCCGACATCGTCCTCAGCGACGGGTCGGTGGCTTTGGTCCGGCCGATCCTGCCCGAGGACACCGAGGGCATCCACCGCTTCCACGCAGGACAGTCCGCCGAGTCGGTATACCTGCGCTTCTTCGCCCCGCTGCCCCGCATCAGCGACAAGGACATTCGCCGTTTCACCCACGTGGACTATCACGCTCGGGTGGCACTGGTCGTGTTGGTTCGCGACGAGATCGCCGGGATCGGGCGCTTCGACCAGCTCGATGAGGGGGAGCATTCGGCCGAGGTGGCGTTCAACGTGGCCGATGCCCACCGGGGTCGCGGCATCGGGTCGGTGTTGTTGGAGCACCTGGCCGATATCGGATCCTCGGTCGGGGTGCGGCGCTTCATCGCGGAGGTGTTGCCGCAGAACCGCCGAATGTTGGGGGTTTTTCAAGAGGCCGGATTCGAGGTCAGTCACGAGTACGACGACGGCCTTATCGCAGTGTCCTTCGACATCGAGCCCACCGACCGCTCGCGCGCCGTGCGCCTGTCGCGCGAGCACCGAGCCGAGGGCCGCAGCATGCGTGCCGTGCTGCAACCCGCCAGCGTTGCCGTGGTCGGCGTCTCCAGAAACGAGGGTGCGGTTGGCTCGGTGGCACTGCGTCACATCACCGAAAGCGGCTATTGTGGCCAGAGGTATGCCGTCGGCCGGGCCGCCGCTGGGACATCGGTCAGCGGAGTCGAGGTCGTTGCGTCGTTGGCCGACATCGGGGCTGTTGCAGACCTCGTGGTGATTGCGGTGCCAGCGTCCGGGGTGCTTGATGTGGTGCAGGAATGCGGCCGGGCTGGGTCCAAAGCGGTGCTCATCCTGTCGTCGGATTTCGCCGACGCCGACACCGACGAGGGTCGGGCCTTGCAACGTGACGTGCTCGCAGCGGCCCGCGCCAGTGGTATGCGTCTGCTGGGACCCAACAGTTTTGGATTGATCAACGCCGGGGTGGAAGGCACGCTCAACGCATCATTGTCACCGCGTATGCCGCCGGTCGGCAGTTTCGGGATGTTCGCCCAATCAGGGGCGTTGGGTATAGCGCTGCTGGCCTCAGCAGAGCGCCGCAACCTGGGCATTTCCACCTTCGTCTCCGCTGGCAACCGTTCAGACATCTCCGGCAACGACCTCATGCAGTATTGGCTCGACGACGACGACACCACCGCCGTGGGGCTGTACTTGGAGTCGATGGGCAATCCTCGTAAATTCACCCGCATCGCCCGCAAACTGGCCTCCATCAAACCGGTCATCGTGGTCAAATCCGGATTCAGTGAGGCCCGCCCCACTCCTGGTCACGCCGTGCGCAGGACCCACGAGCGTCCCGAAGCGTTTGCCGCCATGCTGCGCCAGTCCGGGGTCATTCGGGTCGAGAACACGCACCAAATGTTCGACGTTGCCCAGCTGGTCACTAACCACCCGCTGCCCGCTGGCCCCAGGGTGGCCATCGTCACCAACGCCCCGGCACTAGGTTCCCTTGCCGCGGACGCATGTGCGTCGTGGAATCTCGACATCGCAGGCGAATCGGTCTCTGGCCGATCGTTTGAGGTCACGGATGAGCCGGGCGCATCTGCGCAACCTGGTGCGCCCGCACAGTTCGGAGCAGCCGTGGCCGCGGCCCTCGACGACCCCAACGTCGACTCAGTCGTCGCATGCTTTGTGCCGTCGTTGGCTGACGCCGACCCCGCCATCGCGCAGGCGGTTGCGGCCGAAGTCGCCCTGCGGGACAAGCCGTGTGTCGCGACGTTCTTAGGTGTGCGAGGCACCCAGCATGGCTTGGCGACCTACTCGATGCCCGAGGACGCCGTGCGGGCGCTCGCGGGGGTCACCCGGTACGCGCAATGGAAGGCTCGTGATCGAGGGTCCCGCGTGAGCGTCGCGAGCATCAACCGTCGCACCGCCCACGACGTCATCGAGAGCTTCTTGTCGGCGCACCCTGCCGGCGGCGAGCTCAGCCACGATCAAGCCCAAACCCTGGTGTCGGCATACGGAATCGCGTTGTGGCCGCTATATCCGGTGAGCACTCCCGCCCAAGCCGGTGAGCGCGCACGGATGATCGGTGGGCCGGTAGTGGTCAAATCGACGGCACCTGAGCTGCGGCACGAGCCCGGTCGGCGGTGGGTGCGGACCAACCTGGGGTCACCGCAAGCCTGCGCCACCGCGTTTGCCAATCTGCGCGAAGCGCTCACCGAGCGCGGACTAGGGCAGGGCGAGTCGCCTCAGATCGCCGTGCAGCCGTCTGCGCCGAGTGGCACTGCGGTCACCGTCAACGGCTCCGAGGACCCGCTATTTGGTCCCGTAGTCACGTTTGGTGTGGCAGGGGTGCCCACCGAGTTGCTCAACGACGTGGCACACCGGTTCCCACCGCTGCGCACCGGTGACATCGAAGACATGGTCAATGGGATTGGGTCGGCACCGCTGTTGCAGGGGTATCGAGGTGCTGAACCGGTAGACCACAAGGCACTACACGACCTCATCGCCCGGGTATCGGTCCTGGCTGACGACCACCCCGAAGTGGCGTCGATGACCCTGAACCCGGTTATCGCTCATGCCCACGGAGTGACAGTCCTCGGCGCGAACATCCACCTCGCACGGGCCCAGACGCGCTCAGACCCCAACCGGCGCACACTCTCGCGTTGATCCACAACAGACCGATGTACCGCCGAACTCCTACCTAGAGATGCCATGATGACGCTCATGGCTCGTTCCCGCTCCCGCTCTATGCTGCCCGAGGACCTGCGCGTCGACATTGAGAACGCCGGTTATCTGCCCGCTGTCGTCGACGACGTGATTTCTGCGGCCGTCAACCACGACCCCGTCATCACGCACCTGGTGCACCAAGAGATGACCTTTGATGTCGAGGCGGTCCGTCGACACATGACGGTGTTGGTGATGACCGAACATCGGCTGATCATCGGCCACGCCGATGATCACGAGTCCGACCAGCCCGACCACGGGCACCTAGCCACCGTCACCACCGAGGTCGTGCCGCTGCGGGCCATGCGTGGAGTCATGGTCACCCACGTCATCCCCGACCCGGAGTCGTTCACCGGGGGCCTGGCGGGGCGCGCGGCCACGCTGACCCTCGGGTGGGGTGCGGTGTCGAGGTTGGATTTGCTTCCGGCCACCTGTGCCGACCCACAGTGCGACGGCGACCACGGGTATGAGGGCACCGTCGCCGGCGACGACATCTCGTTGCGGATCGCCGCAGAGTCCGAAGGCGAAGATGCGTTGGCTAAGGCGCTCAACTTCGCGGCGCAGTTGTCCTCACGGTTGGGTCGGTGAGCGCACCGACCGGTTGGGCACCTCCTCCGTATGCCGCAACGCTAGGTGACGTGCTGCCATCGGTGCTCGCCTCGCTCGGGGTCGCGCTTCCAAAGATGGCCACTGATACCCCTCGCCTTGAGGTTCTTACCCCCCGCATCGAGTTGCCGCCCGCCACGAAGGCCGTGGTGGCCCTGGTGGATGGACTCGGGTCGAAGCAACTGCGCAGGCGAAGTGGTCATGCACCGTTCCTGCGCACCCTCAGTGAGCCCCTTGAGGGATTGCGCAGCGGTTTCCCCTCGACGACGGCCACCAGTTTGGCTAGCTTCGGCACGGGGCTCAGCCCGGGCCAGCACGGGCTGCTCGGCACGATGGGGATTGCGCCGAACGGCACGGGCCTGTTCAGTCACCTGTCGTGGACGGGGGGCCCCGACCCTGTGACTTACCAACCCTCACCCACCCTTTTCTCCCGGGCGGCGGGCGCCGGGGTGTCCGTGACCACCGTGTCTCGAAGCGCGTTCGCCGGGTCGGCATTGACGCGTGCGGCGCTGCACGGCGGGACGTTTGTCGGGGCTGAGACCTCAGCTGATCGAGTTGCCGCGACGCTGGCGGCTCTGACCGCGACGTCTGGGCCTTGCCTGGTCTACCTCTACCTCGATGAGGTCGACAAGGCTGGTCACAGCAGTGGGCCGGGCTCCTGGCAGTGGGGCGAAGCCGTCGAGACTGCTGACCGCACCCTGCGCGATGTTGCTGCGGTCCTGCCTGCGGGTACCTCACTGACGGTGACCGCCGACCACGGGATGATCGAGGCGCCGTTCGCCGACCGCTTCGACCTGGCCTACGACCGTGACCTCGACGACGGGGTGGCGCTGCTGGGTGGTGACCCCCGAGCTGCCCACGTCTTCTGTGAGCCCGGGGCTCGCGACGACGTAATGGCCCGCTGGCGAGAAGTGCTCGGGGACGCAGCGGTGATGCTGACGCGGCAAGAGGCGATCGAGCAAGGTTGGTTCGGCGAGGTCAGCGATCGTGTGCGACCTCGAATCGGCGACATCGTCACCGCCATGACCGGGTCCTACACGGTGCTCGACTCGCGAGACTGCCGCCCGGCGTTTCTGGGTCTGATCGGCCATCACGGGTCGCTGAGCGACGACGAGACGTTGGTCCCCCTGCTGCACCACGTCGCATAGTCACGTCGCATAGTCACGTCGGTTATTCGCGTTGCCTGATCATGATCGCCTCGCCCAGTCCGTAGACTTCGTCCGTGGCCGAACTCATCTTCTTTACGGGGACGATGGGCTGCGGCAAGTCGACCCTTGCGCTGCAGATGAATCACAACCACGCGGCCCGTGGACGAACGGGTTTGATCTTCTCCCGCTACGACAGGGCAGGGAAGGCGGTGCTGTCTTCACGGCTTGGCCTGCATCACGAGGCTCTCGAGGTCACCGATTCCACGAACTTCTGGGACGACGTGGTAGCCCGGTCGAGCCACGGTCAGCGGGTCGACTACCTGATCTGCGACGAAGCGCAGTTCTATGAGCCTGGCCAAGTTGAGCAGTTGGCCCGGTTGGTCGACGAGATGGGCATCGATGTGTACGCGTTCGGAATCACCGCCGACTTCCGTGCCCACCTTTTCCCGGGATCTGCGCGTCTCATCGAGTTGTGCGACCGCACCGAGGTGCTCCAGGTCCGTGCGCTGTGCTGGTGTGGACGCACGGCAACCCACAATGCCCGCACGGTCGACGGGGTGATGGTCGTGCACGGGGAGCAAGTCGTCGTGGGCAACGTCGCCCAGACGACCACCGATGGTGAAGCGCCCGCCCAACCCGACAACACCGATGCCGTTGAAACTCGGGTGGAGTACGAAGTGTTGCGCAGGCGTCACTACATGCGGCGTATGTCGGCCCGTGCCGCCCAAGCCCAAGCCCTCTCACCCGACGTGCTGCCCTTTGATCTTGACCTGTGTCCGCTTCCTGCGCCGGTGCGCCGATGAACGAGGCGCCCAAAGAGGCGAAACCTGGCGGGATGTCGACTACGTCTGGGCACTCACGTGCGTTCCGGATAGGCAACAGCGTTGGCACCGGTGTGGGCAAGGGTGCCCGTGCGGTCGGTCACGGCACCAGCGCAGCCAGCAAGGCGACATACACCGCGACCCGCAGAGCCACCCACGCCAAGGGTGCCGGGCAGACGGGCCTGTCGCGGTTGATCGAGATCCACGGGTTGCACAACGCCGGGGACACCGTGGTCGCAATCTCGCTGGCGGGTTCGTTGTTTTTCCAGGTGCCCAGCGGTGAGGCCCGCAGTCAAGTCGCGTTGTTTTTGTTGCTGACGTTGTTGCCGTTTGCCGTTTTGGCACCCCTGGTGGGCCCGTTCCTTGATCGATTCCGCCATGGTCGACGCTGGGCTATCGGCTCGATGATGGCGACCCGGGCGTTCTTGTGTTGGGCGCTGGCATCGTCGCTCGACGGATCGCTGTGGTGGCAGTTCCCGGCGGCCCTCGGGATTCTGATTTCGTCGAAGGCCTACAACATCACCCGGGCGGCGGCGACCCCGCGGCTGCTGCCGGAGTCGATGACGTTGGTGTCGGCAAACGGTCGTATGTCGATGGCGGGAGTGATCGGGTCGGCGGTGGCTGCACCGATCGCCATTGGTGTGGTGACGATGGGTGCGTCGTGGGCGCTGCGGTTGGCCTTCGTGATCTTCGCGGTCGGCACGGTGCTTGCGATATTGCTTCCGGGAGAGGTGGACTCGGCGAAGGGAGAGCGGGAAGTCACGATCAGCGACTTTGCATCTCGGCAGGGCCGGTGGGGCGTGCCATGGGCGGTCGTGACGGCGCTGCGAGCCAACGTCGGACTGCGAATTCTGTCGGGCTTCCTGACCATCTTCTTGGCCTTCTTGTTCCGCAACAACCCCCCAACAGGATGGGATCAGAACTACACCTTGCTGCTCGCTGTGGTGGTTGCGACGGCGGGTGTCGGCAGCGCGGTGGGCACCTTGCTGGGCTTGCGGCCCCGAAATGTACACCCGGTCACGCTGGTCAAGTGGTTGTTGGTGGTGGACGTAGCGGTCGCGGGGTTGACCGCTTTTGCGTTTGGCCTGACCACGGTGCTGTTGTTGAGTTTTGTGGTCGGACTCTGCCAGCAACTGGGCAAACTGTCTTTGGATGCGACGATCCAGGAGCACATCGGCGACGACCGACGGACGAGCGCTTTCAGCCGATCCGAGACGCTTATTCAGCTCTCTTGGGCTTTAGGTGGCGGGTTGGCGGTGGCTCTGCCCGCCAACGGCGAATTGGGTATGACGGTTATCGCCGTGGTGCTGTTTGGTTGGCTCGTGTGGGTGTTGCGGGGAGCGAGTGTGGGTCGGCCCCGGTAACGTAGACGCTAGCGCACTCAACGCCCGACTGTTCGGGCTCAGCCTTTGCGGTCGCGGGCACCAAACATGACGTCGTCCCAACTCGGAACGCTCGGGCGCCCCTTGCGAGCGCGGCTGGGGGAGGCGGGTTTCGGCGCGGTTGCCGACTCAGGGTTCGCCGAAGCGTCGTCGTCACCAGCGTCGTCATTGAGACCGAAGAAATCGTCCAACGTGGTGTGACCGTCGTCCACATCCGAATCTTCGTCGTAGTTTTCGTGATCTTCTGCTAGGTAGCCGTCGCCGTCGTGGTCGTCTGCGGGATCATCATCCGCGGCATCACCCTCGGCGACGTCGGCCCCCGCACGGTCAGCTTCATCGGACGGGTTTTCGAGATTGTCGACGGTGTCTGTGCTCGAAGGATCCGCGTCGATACCGGTCTCGGCAGCCAGCAGATCCTCTAATGGCAACTCCTGGTCGCCCTCAATCGGTGACGCGCTGCTGCCGTCGACATCCGAAACGGGAGCGGCGCCTTTGCGGCGTCGACCGCTGGCCTGCCCGCGGCGACGGCTGCGCTCGCGCATCGACGAAATGAGGTCGTCCGGGCCGTCCATACTCGAGCCAAATACCGCCGCTGCCGGGGCGCTGGCGGGTAGCGTTTGCTCATCCTCGCTCAACCAACGGGCCTCGTCGTCGATGGCTTCCACCGACCGAGCGGCCACATCAAAACTCCACGAGGCGTACCGGACTCGCTGCCCCGCCATGAACTGAACCTGCACCGACCATTGGCCGCCATCGGGACGCTTGGAGTCCCAGGTCACGTGGTCGGTATTGACGCCGCGAGCCTGCAGCCGGTTGCGCACCCGCGCTTCGAGGGTCGGGGCCGGGCCGCTGCGGTCGTGGGTGCGCACCACACAGGCGCCGCCGAGTCGGGCTACGTGCGCGCGCTCGGCCAGGATCGGGCCTTCGTATCGCCGGACTCGTTCCACCGTCCATCCGGAACTCTCGGCGACTTCTTCGGCACTGTGGCCAGCGCGGATGTGGGTTTGAATTTCACGAGGGGTCGCAGCGATAGTGCGTGGGCCAGAAGGCCCCGCCGACTGCCTCAGGGCAGCCCGCAGACGCTCATCTGCGGCCACACTGAAGTCGGTGCCGTCGGTGGCCGTGACCACCAGATGGGCGCCGTCTTCGTGTAGCCCGGTGAACCGGAGCTGGTCCATGCGATGTCTCCTCGCGATGTCCTGATGATGGGGTATGCGTGCTGTCGTGACGACTCTGCCACCAACACCTGTGTCCAGCGAATATGCCACGCCGCACGGAGCGAGGCAGGCGGGCGGTACCTTAAGGCCCATCATGGTGGCCTCTAGCACTGAACTGCAGCTTGCTCTCGACCTCATCGGTGTCTTTGTCTTTGCTTTGTCCGGCGCACTCATCGGGGTGCGAAAGCACCTCGACCTCGTCGGCGTGGCCGTCCTGTCGTGGGTGGCGGGGTTGGGCGGCGGCATGATCCGAGACGTCTTCCTGGGGGATCTACCTCCGGTTGGCATCAGCGACTGGCGGCTCACCGCAGCCGCCTTGAGCGCCGGATTGTTCGTCTTCGCGGTGCATTCACGCCTGATGGAGGTCCGCGCCAAAGGCGGCTCACGCGTGCGGATCTCTCTGATCACCCGGTTGGTGCGGGTGCTGGACGCCGCCGGACTGGCGGTGTTTTCGGTCGGGGGAGCCCTCAAGGCCATCTCGTTCGGCGTCACTCCCCTGGCTGCGGTCATGATCGGCGTCATCACTGCGGTCGGCGGGGGGCTGTTGCGCGACGTGTTGGTCCGCGAGGTCCCCGAGGTTTTGCGACGTGAGCTGTATGCCGTCCCTGCCCTGATCGGTGCCTGCAGCGTGGTCATTGCCTTCAATGCGGGGTACCTGGCCACCTGGGTCGTGTGGGGGTCGGTCATCCTGGTCTTTGTCATCCGTATTGTTGCTGTCGTCCTCGACCTCAACGCACCCACCGCTATGCGCACAGGAGATCACCGATGAATCAGCCGCTCGCCGAGCCCGCCGACGACGCTGCCGAGCTCGTTGACAGCCCCGCCCCTGCTGAGGTTTCGCAGCCGGTCCCGGATGCTGAGGCGGCCACCAGCGACGAGGGGCCGCTCAGCCCGTACGACGCGGTGGTGTTGCTGTCGTTCGGCGGCCCCGAAGCCCCCGAGGAGGTGATGCCCTTCTTGCGTCAGGTCACCGGCGGACGCGGCATCCCCGATGAGCGACTCGCTGAGGTTGCCGAGCACTATCACCACTTCGGCGGCAAGAGCCCGATCAACGACCTCAATCGCGCTCTCCTTAGCGACCTGGGGGCAGAGTTTGCCCGCCGCGAGCTCACTATCCCGCTGCTGTGGGGCAACCGAAACTCTGCCCCCTTCATCACCGACACGCTGCGCGAGGCCCACGAGCGGGGCATGCGCACCATCTTGGTGATCACCACAAGTGCGTATTCGTGCTATTCGTCGTGCCGGCAGTACCGCGAAGACCTGGCTGGTGCCCTGGGCACGTTGGCCGACGAAGGGCTCGCCTTGGCCGTCGACAAGATTCGGCCCTACTGGAACCATCCCGGCTTTGCCGCGACCAACGTGGCGCTGATCACCCAGGCGGTGCACGAGATGCACGACGCTAACCCCGAGGCCCCGTTGCCTCGGGTGGTCACCGTGACCCACTCCATACCCGACACGATGGACGAAACCTCGGGGCCCGGCGACGAAGAAGGCCACCTCTACCGAGACCAACACGAGCAGCTCACCGAGGCCATCGGCGACGAGCTCAGCGCCACGATGGGCAGGAACGTTGCGGCCGACTTGGCCTACTGCTCGCGCTCAGGCCCCCCTACGCAGCCCTGGTTGGAGCCGGACATCAACGACCACCTGCGCGAGTTGTACGCGCAAGGCGTGACCTCCGTTGTCGTCGCGCCGATCGGTTTCGTGTCCGACCACATGGAGGTCGTTTTCGACCTCGACACCGAGGCCCGTGAAACTGTGGACGAGTTGGGTATGACGATGACCCGGGTGCCCACCGTTGGGACCGATCCGCAGTTCGTCAGCGGTCTAGTCGACCTGGCAGTTGAGCGGGCGGCTCTGGCCCGTCAGGAAAGTCCGCCGCAACCCGCGTGGCCCAACCCGAAGCCACGGCCCGTGGTCTGCCGACCTGGGTGCTGTCCCAACCTGCGGGTGGCCAAACCTGCCTGTTGCGGGCAGGACTAAGACGTGCACTTTGACGTGCCGGGCCTCGCTTTGCCGGAGGAGGGTTTGTGTCGAGAGTTGCGCGAGTTAGCCATTGAAGTGGCGATCGAAGCCGGCCGATTTGTCCGCGACGAGCGTCCCGCTTCCGTTGATGTGCGCAGCACCAAAGCATCGGATCTCGACGTCGTCACGATCATGGACACCCAATGTGAGGCATTGCTGCGGGCGCGCATCCTCGCCGAGCGATCGGATGACGCGATCCTTGGTGAAGAAGGTGGGACCACCGGCGGCAGTTCCGGGCTGACGTGGGTACTCGATCCCATCGACGGCACGGTCAACTACCTCTACGACATCCCGGCGTATGCCGTCTCGGTGGCCGTCGTCGCTGGTGACCCGAGCATGGATGGAGCGTGGACTCCCGTCGCCGGTGCCGTCTTCAACCCTGGGGTCGACGAAATCTTCGACGCCCACCGCGGTGGTGGCGCTCGACTAGCCCCCGCTGGGCCATCAACCTTCCCTCGGCCGAGGACGCTTATTGCGCCGGAGCCGGAGTCCCTGGCGCGGGCGCTGGTGGGCACCGGATTCAGCTACGACACAGCGCGACGTCGCGAGCAGGGGCTAGTGGCGACGGCGCTGCTGCCGCAGATCCGCGATCTACGGCGAATGGGTGCAGCGTCGTTGGATCTGTGTGCCGTCGCCGCTGGGCGGCTCAATGGGTACTACGAGCGCGGTTTGCAGCCGTGGGATATGGCTGCTGGTGCGCTGATCGCCGTTGAGGCGGGGGCACTAGTGTCCGGACTCGACGGCCCGGCTTCGGCGGAGTCAATCGTGGCGGCGCCCCCTGGGGTGCACGCTGACTTAAGGGTGGCCATCAGCGACGCACTGCAGGATGCCCGAGCGTGACTTAGCCCGTGCACAGGTGTCGAATCGTCAAATGAGCCTCCGATGCGGCACAATCCCCGCTCACCCTCAAATTACTGCTCAGCGGGCGGGCACAAAGTGGGCCTGCTCAGCGTTCACAGGCACATGCACTGCAATCGGCCTAGACGGGCCGGGCGAACTAACATTCTCAGGGAGGACCGGCCACAGATATGGCAACGGACTACGACGCACCCCGCAAAACTGAAGACGACGTCAACGAGGACTCACTCGAAGAGTTAAAGGCGCGGCGAGCCAACAAATCAGCGAGCGCGGTCGACGTCGACGAGACGGAACAGGCCGAGGGCTTTGAACTGCCCGGTGCCGACTTGTCTGGCGAGGAATTGTCTGTGCGTGTGCTGCCGCGCCAAAACGACGAATTCACGTGCTCCAAGTGCTTCTTGGTGCACCACCGCAGTCAATTAGCCTCAGAATCCAAAGGCATGTTGGTCTGCAGCGAATGCGCGGCCTGATCGCGGGTTTAAGGTGAGCGCTGGGACCGTCCCCGTCCTCATCGTCGCCTCCGGTGCTGGCCACCTCGACGCAGTCCTGCCTTCAGCGGCGCATCCGGGCGATGCCGGGCTTGATCTGTGTGCCGCATCTGCGGTGACGCTGGCACCTGGTCAGCGGGTCACGATCGGTACCGGCGTGTCGCTCGCGTTGCCCCAGGGTTTTGCCGCCTACGTTCTGCCGCGTTCCGGTTTAGCTGCGCGCCACGGCATCACCGTGTTGAACGCGCCCGGCACCATCGACGCCGGGTACCGAGGTGAAATCGCCGTGACGCTATTCAACACCGACAGCACCCACGAGTTTGCTGTCGCGGCGGGTGACCGGATCGCGCAAATCGTGCTACACCCGGTGCATACGCCCGTCTTTACTCGCGTCGACCGCCTGCCAGGCAGCGCCCGCGGCATCGGGGGACACGGTTCCACCGGCGGCTTCGGTGCAACGCCTTCTGCATCTTTTAGTGACGCCAACTCCACACACCAACGCAAGGACTGACCCAAACCAATGGGACTTTTCAGCAAACGCACTCGCGCCGAATCAACCAACGACGACGACGTCGCGCCACCTGAGGCACCCCCGGGGGAGCCTGGGGTAGACCGTGATTGGGACCGCAGCGTTGATGGGCCGTTCGACATTTCCGAGGTAAGCGATAAATCTTCCCGTCTCGACCTCGGTGCCATCGCGGTCCCGGCCCTGGAGAAGATGGAAATTCGGGTCAACCTCGAAGAAGGCACTCGCCGGATGACTGGGGCGACGTGCATCTTCCGGGGGCATTCACTGCACGTGCAGGCGTTTGCCGCACCACGTTCCAACGGAATCTGGGACGACATTCGAGGTGAGATCATGACCGCCATCCAGGGCTCGCAAGGTGCGGTCACCGAGCACCAGGGGGTGCTGGGTCCCGAGCTGATTACCCGCCTGCCGAGCCGCAACACCTCCGGCGATGTGGCCTACACCCCTGCCCGGTTCTTCGGCATCGACGGACCCAAGTGGTTTTTACGGGCTGTTTTGCAGGGGCCAGCAGCGAGCGACGAGGCGCAACTCGGCCCCTTTATCGAGTTCCTGCGCGGCATCATCGTGGATCGCGGGGACGAGCCGCGCCCGCCGCGGGAGTTGTTAGCGTTGACGCCGCCCAAGGTCGAAGCCTCCTCACAAACCCCAGCCTCCGACGGGGCACCGGCGACGGAGCCACAGGCATGACGCTCTCGTCAGTGGTGAACGGGCTTCTTCGCAGCCAAGGCACCGTTGAAGCAGAAGAAACCGCCGCAGAATGCGCCCGGGAAGGGTGCGTGCGGATTGCTTCGCTCGAACGACGAGACAAAGCGAGCATCACGGGAACGGTCCATAGCGTGGCGGTGACCCCCACATCGCAGCGACCCGAAGTGCGAGTCGAGTTGTACGACGGCACCGGGTTCGTGGAGTTGATCTGGTTAGGTCGGCGAACCATCATCGGGATTGACCCTGGCGCTTACCTCACCGTCAATGGCCGTGTGGCCTGCGACGGTGGCAGCGAACGGTTCGTGATGTACAACCCCTCCTACGACTTGCTTCCGCACCGTGGCTGAGCAACCCACGACAGCGGCAGCCGAAAAGACCGTCGAAACGGTGATCAAGGCCCGCCTCTCAGAGATGCTGGGCGGGTGGTACGGCTCCATCGAGACCGCGCTGCCGACGGTCGCCTTCGTCCTCATGTACGTCATCCGAGACGACGTCCGTGTGGCCGTGCTGGCCGCGATCGGGGTCACCTTCATCATGCTGGCCGTGCGCCTGTATATCGGTGGGCCGGTGCGCTACGTGCTGTCGTCGTTGGCGGCAATCGCGGTCGCGGCGTTCTTCGCGCTGCGCAGTGGAGACGCGGCGGACGCCTTCCTACCCGGCATTTTATTCAGTGGTGGCTACGGCGTGCTGGCGCTGCTCTCGATTCTTGGTCGGTGGCCGATCATCGGTTTTATCGTTGCGGCCGCAGACCCGAACTACGCCAAAGACCCTACGGGGTGGCGCAAAGACCGCCCGCTGGTGTCGGTATGCAGCAAGTTGACGTGGGTGCTTTTCTCGCTCTTCGTGGTCAGAGTGGCGCTGATGCTGCCGCTGTACCTCGCGGGCGAAGTGGTGTGGCTCGGAGTCGCTAAAATCGCGTTGGGCTGGCCGGCATACCTCGTCGCGATCGTGATCATGGGCGTCATGCTGAACACCGGGCGCACACCGGTCCAGCAGGTCACCGAAGCCGTTGAGAGCGACGATGTGGACGATAGCTCCTCGCGATAGCTCTCGTCGTTAGTCTTCATCGTCTGCGCTGGGGCTGACTGCACCACGGCGATGCGCGTCGGGGTTCAAGGTGGATGCCAACTCGGCCTCCGCCTCGGGCGGGCAGATGAAGATGGCCTCGTCGTTGACCTCGAGTTGTTCGTCCGGAAGGGGCATCAGCGCACGCCCGTCGCGCAGGATGGCGATCAGCGACGTGTCGGTGGGAAGAGGTACATCGCCCACCCGGCGACCGACATACGGGCTTGATTCCGGCATCGTCAACTCGACCATGTGCACGCTGCCCTGCTGGAAGTCGAACAAGCGCACCACGTCACCGACGGCGACGGCTTCCTCGACCAGAGCGGTCATCAGGCGCGGGGTGGACACGGCAACGTCCACCCCCCAGGCGTCGGTGAACAGCCACTCGTTGCGAGGGTTGTTGACGCGCGCCACGGTGCGATCGACCGCGAATTCGGTCTTGGCCAGGAAGGACACGACCAAGTTGACCTTGTCGTCGCCACTCGCGCAGACCACGTGGTCGTAACTTTCGAGATCGGCTTGGGCCAAAACGCTTAACTCACAGGCGTCGCCGATGATCCACGACGCGGCGGCCACCCGGGCGGTGGCCTCAGCGCTTGCATCCCGGTCGATGAGCAACACGTCGTGGTTGTTGTGGATGAGTTCTCGGGCGATGGACCGGCCCACACTCCCGGCCCCAATGACTGCAACGCGCATAGGTCCTCCGTCTCAATCCTGGGGCGGGGCATTGTCGAGACGCTGCTCCAACTCGGGCAATGTGCCGCGCTCAGTCAGCAGGTGCACCTCGTCACCCTCCTGGTAGACGGTCTGTGGTTTCGGCAGTTGCGCCTCACCCAGACGGGTCACGAAGGCCACCCGAGCGTTGCCGAACTCCTCGATCTCGGTAAACCGGCGCCCCACCCACTGTTGGTGCACGTGCACCTGGGCCAGCACCAACGTGCCACTGGGGTCGAAGTAGTCGGGGGTCGCACCCTGGGGCAACATGTGGTGCAGCGTCTGGTCGGCCGCCCAACGCACGGTAGCCACGGTAGGTATCCCAAGACGCTCGAAAATCTCGGCGCGACCGGGGTCGTAGATGCGGGCCACCACACGCTTGACCCCAAACGTCTCGCGGGCCACGCGGGCCGCAATGATGTTGGAGTTATCACCACTACTGACCGCCGCGAACGCGTACGCATTCGGCACGCCGGCTCGGCGCATCACGTCTCGGTCGAAGCCGATGCCCTTGATCCGATGGCCGCCAAACCCCTTGGCCAAGCGGCGAAATGCCGTCTCGTCGCGGTCGATCACGGCCACCTCGTGACCGCGCCTCTCCAAGCTTGTCGCCAGGGTTGCCCCCACTCGGCCGCAGCCCATGATCACGAAGTGCACCCCCCGACGCTAGCGTGCCGGGAGCGCCGCAGGCCACATGACTCCTAGAATCGGGCGTTATGGGTCTGTCGCGGCGGTTACTGTCGCGTGTCTTCGTCGGACGCGCGCTGCGCACCGACCGCCTCAACGACACCCTGCTCCCCAAACGCCTCGGTATGCCGGTGTTCGCCAGCGACGCCCTGTCCTCCGTGGCCTACGCACCGGACGAGATCGTGTTGACCTTGGCGTTGGCCGGTGGTGCTGCCGTGTTTTTCAACGCCTGGGAAGTCACGCTGGCGGTGACCGTGGTGATGATGGTCATCGTCGCCTCCTACCGTCAAAACGTGCACGCCTACCCGGGCGGCGGCGGGGACTACGAGGTCGCCTCGGTGAACCTCGGACCGACCGCAGGCTTGGGCGTCGGGGCAGCGCTGATGGTGGATTACGTGCTGACGGTGGCGGTGTCGGTCTCGGCCGGCGTCCAGAACGCCGCCAGCGCCTTGGAGTTCATGCGCGGCTACGAACCTGCCGCAGCCACCGTGTTGATCGTGGCGCTGACCCTGATCAATCTGCGCGGGGTGCGCGAATCGGGCCGCGCGCTCGCTGTTCCGGTGTACGCGTTCTTGGTCGCCATGGCGGTGCTGATCGGGGTGGGCCTCTATCAATGGCTGACCAACGGTTTAGGCCAAGCCGCGAGTTCGCAGCTGGAGTTAGTGCCCGCCGAGGGGTTCGAAGCGTTGACGGCCCTGGGCCTGGGGGTGCTGCTGCTGCGGTCGTTTGCCTCCGGCACGGTCGCGCTGACCGGGGTCCAAGGGGTGGCCAACGGGGTGCCGGCGTTCCAGCGGCCCAAGAGCCAAAACGCAGCGACGGTGCTGTTGGTGATGGCCAGCATCTCCATCACGATCTTGTTGAGCGTCATCTTCTTAACCCGTGAGACCGGCATACAGATGGCCATCGAACCCCAGGAGCAGCTGCGCGTAGAGGGTGTGCCGGTTGGCGAGGACTTCGTGCAAGACCCGGTGCTTGGCCAACTGTCCACCGTCATCTTCGGGGCCGACAGCCTCGGCTTGTTGTTGGTGTCGATCGCCACCGGAGTCATGCTCGTCGTCGCCGCCAACACGGCCTTCAACGGCTTCCCAGTGCTCACGTCACGGCTGGCCCGCGACGGCTTCCTGCCCAGCCTGATGGTGAGCCGTGGGATCCGCTTGGCGTACTCGAACGGCATCCTGTTGCTGGCCTGTGGAGCCACCGCGCTGGTCCTGGTCTACCAAGCCACGGTCACCGAGTTGATCCAGATGTATCTCGTCGGGGTGTTCATCTCGTTCACGCTGAGCCAAATCGGGATGACCCGGCATTGGAACTCCCAGATGCGCCTGGAATTGTCGATGGTCCAGCGCCGCGCCAAACAGCGCAGCCGCGCCATCAACATCATCGGCGCCACGGTCTCGGCGACGGTCCTCGTCGTCGTCGTTCTTACCCGCTTTACAAACGGTGCAGGGCTTTCCCTGCTTTTGATTGGCCTGCTCTGGATGGTGATGACGATGGTTGACCGCTACCACTCGACGATCAGGGAAGAGACGGCCCTGCCTGCTGACGAGGTGCTGCGCCAGCCGGTGCCCGCCCGGGTGCACGCTCTGGTCTACATCGAAAAGCTGGACCGGCCCAGCGTGCAGGCGGTGGCTTTTGCCCGTGCCGCCCGGCCCCACGTCCTCGAGGCCGTGACCGTCGACACCATGCCCGAGCGGACCGCTGCGTTGCGCGAGGAATGGGGCACCCGCGACATGCCCATCACCCTGCGCATCTTGGAAGCGCCCTACCGCGAGCAGGTGCGCCCGATCATCGACTACGTCGGCCGGCTGCATCGCGACCGTCCCCGCGACGTCATCGTGGTCTACATTCCCGAATACATCGGGAGCAAGCGGCTGGTGCCGTGGTTCCGCGACCGCGCTAGCGACACCCTGCGCAACGAATTGCTGCGCACCCCCGGGGTGATGGTGGTCAGCGTGCCGTGGCAGGGCAAAGGCGTCCGCCCTACCGACACCCACGCCACCGACGTGCGGGTCACCAGTGCGCCAGCCGCGCAACCCCCGAACAAGGCAACCCACGCTGCGTCACCCGGCGCAGCAGATGACGCGACTGGGCCCGAGTCGACGCACAATGTCTCCCATGACTGAGACGGGTGCGGAGTGGGAAGTCGGTGACACGATCGAGGTCAGTGTCGGGGCTGTCGCTCACGGAGGGCACTGCGTCGCCCGACACGAGGGACGCGTCATGTTCGTGCGTCATACGCTTCCGGGGGAGCGAGTCACCGCCCAGATCACCACCATCGGCAAGGGCGGGCGGTTCGTTCAGGCTGACGCGGTCAGCGTGATCGACGCTGCGCCCGGTCGGGTGCAGGCCCCATGCCGGTATGCCGGGCCAAACCAGTGCGGCGGCTGCGACTTCCAACACGTCGCGCTGGAGGTTCAACGCGACTTCAAGGCGTCCGTGGTGCACGAGCAGTTCGAGCGCCTTGCTCACATCAACCTCAAAGAACTGCTCGGTCGCGAGGTGGCGTGTCAGCCAATGCCGGGTGAGGTCGACGGTTTGGGGTGGCGAACCCGGGTTGAGTTCGCTATCGATGACGCAGGTCGCCCTGGGCTGCGCCGCCATCACTCGCACGACATCCTTCCGGTCTCGGACTGCCTTATTGCTCATCCGAACCTGTTGGCCCCGGCCGTGCTCAAACGGCATTACCGCGGCGTTAATGCCCTCGATGTGGTGGCCGCCAGCAGCGGCACCGTCCAGGTCAAGATTGGTCAGGGCGGCGCCGCCCTCGATGAGGTTCCAAGGGTGCGCCAAGACGTCGCCCTCCCTGGCGGGGACGAGTCCTTCGACCTCAGCGCTCGAGGATTTTGGCAAGTCCACCCGGCTTCGGCCACCACGTTCGCGCAGATCGTATGCGACTACCTGGACCCCCAACCCGGGGAGCGCGGGCTGGATCTGTACTCCGGGGTAGGTCTGTTCACCGCGACGTTGGCCCAAGCGGTGGGCCGTACGGGCCGCGTGGTCGCGGTCGAAAGCGACGTCAACGCTGTGCACGAAGCGCGCACCAACCTTGCCACCTGGCCGCACGCCCGGGTGCGCGCCGGGCGGGTTGATCGGGCCGTGCGAGACATGGCTCGAAGCCACACCCGAGCCGACGTCGTGGTGCTGGACCCGCCGCGGGTGGGTGCGGGTAAGGCGGTGCTGCGTGACGTCGCGCTGCTCGGACCACGGGCCATCGCGTACGTCGCCTGCGACCCGGCAGCCCTGGCCCGCGACACGGCATACCTAGCGGATTGTGGGTGGAAGCTTGTCGATCTGCGTGTCTTCGATGCGTTCCCGATGACTCATCACGTTGAGTGCGTCGCGCACTTCGCTCCGGTAGCCGACGAAACCTCGGCCCCGACGTCGCGCTAGTACAGCCCCCGGTGCAGGAGGATGAGGACCACTGCGGCGTCGGATATCTTGGTGTATCTAAAGACGTACCTAACGAAGGAGTTGGCGTGAGCATGAGCGACACCACCCAAGGCAACAGTTTTGACGCTAAAGGCACACTCGACGTGGGCAGCAAGAGCTACGAAATTCACCGGATCGGGGACATTGAGGGAGCGCATTCGCTGCCCTACAGCCTGAAGGTGCTGCTGGAGAACCTTCTCCGTACTGAAGACGGCGCGAATATCACCGCCGATCACATCACCGCGCTCGCGCAGTGGGACGAAGATGCTGAGCCCGATACAGAGATCCAATACACGCCGGCCCGCGTGATCATGCAGGACTTTACCGGCGTCCCGTGCATCGTCGACCTGGCCACCATGCGTGAGGCTATGGATGATCTGGGTGGCGACAGCGCCAAGATCAACCCGTTGGTGCCCACCGAGCTCGTGATCGATCACTCGGTCATCGTGGATGTCTTCGGTCGGCCGGACGCTTTCGAGCGCAATGTAGAGATCGAGTACGAGCGCAACGGGGAGCGCTATCAGTTCTTGCGTTGGGGGCAGAAGGCGTTCGAGGACTTCTTGGTGGTCCCGCCCGGGACGGGCATCGTGCACCAGGTCAATATCGAGCACTTGGCCCGGACCGTGATGACTCGCCCCAGTGCATCGGATCCCGACGTCACGGTGGCTTACCCGGACAGCTGCGTGGGCACCGACAGCCACACCACTATGGTCAATGGCCTCGGCGTGCTCGGTTGGGGGGTCGGCGGCATTGAGGCCGAGGCAGCCATGCTGGGACAGCCCGTTTCGATGCTCATTCCGCGAGTCGTGGGCTTCAAACTGACCGGTTCCATCCCCGCCGGCGCCACCGCCACCGACGTGGTGCTGACGATCACCGAACAGTTGCGTGCGCACGGCGTCGTCGGCAAGTTCGTCGAGTTCTACGGGGCTGGGGTGGCCGCAGTGCCGCTAGCCAACCGCGCCACCATCGGCAACATGAGCCCCGAGTTCGGCTCGACCTGTGCGATCTTTCCCATCGATGAGGTAACTCTCGACTACCTGCGGTTGACCGGTCGCTCGGACGATCAGATCGCTCTCGTGGAGGGTTACGCCAAAGAGCAGGGCATGTGGCTGGCCGAAGGCGATGAGACCCAGGCCCGTTACAGCGAATACCTTGAGTTGGACTTATCGACGGTTGTGCCCTCGATCGCCGGGCCGAAGCGCCCCCAGGATCGCATTGAGGTGTCCCGCTCGAAGGAGCAGTTCCGCGCTGACCTGCGCAACTACGTGGATCACGACGCGGCTGCCGCCAACGGTGCGTCCACCGAGTCCGAGTTGGACGACGAGATCGAATCGACGTTCCCGGCTAGCGATGCGCCCTCCACCGACGCCACCGACGAGGCCGGCGCCGCGTCGAAGCCGAACCGTTCGGCCGTTCCTGCAGAAGGTACCGGCGACCGCGTTAGTGAGCCCGTCATGGTCACCGTTGATGGGGAGAGTTTCGAAATCGACCACGGCGTCGTGGCCGTCGCGGCCGTAACGAGTTGCACCAATACGTCCAATCCCTCAGTGATGATGGCTGCCGCGCTGCTCGCCAAGAACGCCGTGGGCCGCGGGTTGACCGTGGCTCCATGGGTAAAAACGTCAATGGCACCGGGGTCCAAGGTCGTCACGGACTACTTCGAGAAGGCGGGCATGTGGCCCTACCTGGAAAAGTTGGGTTTCCACCTCGTTGGATATGGCTGCACGACCTGCATCGGCAACTCAGGGCCATTGGCTCCGGAGATCTCTCAAGCCATCAACGATAACGATCTCGCCGTGACTGCGGTGCTCTCCGGTAACCGGAACTTCGAAGGTCGCATCCAGCCCGATGTGCAGATGAACTACCTGGCCTCCCCGCCCCTGGTCATCGCCTACGCCTTGGCTGGGTCGATGGACTTCGACTTCGAAACCCAGCCCTTGGGCACCGACACCGACGGTAAGGACGTTTTCCTCACCGATATCTGGCCAGATGCGGGGCTCGTTGAGGAGACGATTGCTTCGTCCATCTCTCGGGAAATGTTCGAGAAGGACTACGCCGACGTGTTTGCTGGCGATGAGAGGTGGACGTCCCTGCCGACCCCCGAAGGTGACACGTTCGACTGGGCCGACGAGTCGACATACGTTCGCAAGCCTCCGTACTTCGACGGCATGGGTGCCGAGCCCGAGCCGCTGCAGGACATTGACGGTGCGCGCGTGTTGGCGCTGCTGGGGGACTCGGTCACGACCGACCACATCAGCCCGGCTGGTGCGATCAAGGCTGACAGCCCGGCGGGCACCTACCTCGCTGACCACGGCATCGAGCGCAAGGACTTCAACTCCTACGGCTCGCGCCGCGGCAACCACGAGGTCATGATCCGCGGCACATTCGCCAACATTCGCCTGCGCAACCAGTTGCTGGACGACGTGCAAGGTGGGTTTACGCGCAACTTCCTGGCCGGTGGCGAGCAGACGTCGATCTACGACGCCGCCCAGGCGTATGCCGAGGCCGACGTTCCGCTCGTGGTCTTGGCTGGCCGCGAGTACGGGTCAGGCTCGTCGCGCGACTGGGCGGCCAAGGGAACCCGCCTGTTGGGTGTCAAGGCTGTGGTAGCTGTCTCTTATGAACGCATTCACCGTTCTAACCTCATCGGTATGGGTGTGTTGCCGCTGCAGTTCCCCGACGGTGAGGACGCTGCCTCGCTGGGTCTCGATGGCACGGAGACGTTCTCCGTTTCGGGGATCACCGCGATGAACGACGGCGAAGCAGTGCCCGACACCGTGTCGGTCACGGCAACTCGCGAAGGGGCCGACGACGTGCAGTTCGACGCGGTCGTGCGCATCGACACTCCAGGGGAGGCTGCGTACTTCCGTAACGACGGAATCTTGCAGTACGTCCTGCGGTCGCTGGTCTAGCCACACTATGTAGTCCAGACCTCGTAATCCAGACCTCATAGTCCAGACCTCGTAGTCCAGACCTCACGCGACGTATAGTCCAGACCTCCTACGACGTAGTCCGATCGGGGGGTGCCGCGCAGGCGGCACTCCCCGATTCGTCGTTGTGGGCCGCCATCTCAGGTGGAACGGCATGGCTTTGGCCCGGCCGTTGAAGGCCGGGCATGGGGCGGGGGAGTCAGACACGCCACGTCACCCCGGTCGCGTGGACGGTGGCCATCAGGTCCTTGTCGTGAACAATCGTGTGGTGCCGACCGCATAGCAGGGCGTAGTTGTCTAGGTTTGAGAGTCCGCCGCGCGACCAATGGACAACGTGGTGAGCATCCGTCCACGAAGCGGGGATGGAGCACCCAGGGAAGGTGCACCCAGCGTCGCGGTGCTCAAGGGCTCGGCGTTGCCCGGGCGTCACCAGCCGTTTGGCTCGTCCTTGATCCAGAATCTCGCCGTCGGTGCCCAACACCATGGGCACCACATCAGCGTCACAGGCGACGCGGCGCACGGTAGCCGGGGTCAGTTCCTCACCAGTCGACGTCTCCCCTGCCCCGACCAGGGCTCGGAGCAGGGCGTCCCAGCGGACGGTGACGTTCATCGTGGCTTTGGGGGTGGTCGGCATCTGATCGCCGCCCGCGATCCCGCGGCGCACCACGGTCATCAGAGCGTCGTAACGGCGTTGGCCGGCGGTGCGCGGGTCGGGCCCAGTTTCGTCCGGGCTGGGCGCGGCCAAAGGTGAGTTCAGCACTGATCGGATCACGGCCGCGCCTTCGGGATCGCAGGTAACGACGAATCGCACCAACGACCCGTCCGCCAGTGACGACTCGTTGACACAGCGCATGGAACGCGCTGCCTTGGCCCGGTTTTCGTGGTCCTTGTCCGGCAACACCGTGTTGGTCAGGCGGTCGGTGACCCGGCGGAGGTCGCGGTCGTTGAAGCGAGCTTGGGCCGCCACGCCGAGCATGAGATGAACCGCGTCCTGGTAGGCACTGACTCCCATCCCAGTACATGGCGCATCCGTTTCAGAGTTGGGAGTTGCGTCGCCGTCAGCCTCGTCAGCCTCAGAGTCGGCGTACGGCGTGGTGTCCAGGATGGGTTTGACGCGGCCTAATGCTCGCAGAACCGCCGCGGCCCGGCGCAGCGGCAACTGTGCGGCAAACACTTGTGCAGCGATGCTGGTGTGCTCGGGGTCGCGGACACCCTGAGCGACCGTCACCAGATCGCCGATCTGGTAGGGAGATAGGAAGGGGCACCGTTGGGTGACCCAGTCGCGCAAGGAGAGGCCGTTGTCGGTGTGCACCTTCTGGTCCATCGCGGCAAGGGTGATGCGCAGCGTGAGGGTTTCGGTACGAGCCCTCAGCCCATCGACCTCTTCTAGCGAACCCTTGAGCTCGGCACCGCCGAGTTGAGGCAACGCCCGCTCCATCGACGTCGCCCAAACCACCGAGCGTTGCCCATCACTCACGTGGTGAGCGAACACCTCGGACGGTGCCCGCCAGGGCAGAAAGTCAGTGTTATCGTCCGCCTGCCTGAAGTCATCTGAGACGTCATCGTGCGAATCATCGGCCACATAGGCAGGTGATTCGCCGCTTAACGACGGTCGGTCCTGCGCCGGACCCGTCATCGAGTCCTGCGTTGTTTGATCCTCGATTGATCGCTCAGGCAGCAGAGACGCCCAGCTCACGTGAGCCACGTCTGCAAACCGAAAAGCGAACATGTGTCCACTATGACAGTGAGGTCTGACATACCCGGACACTCAGGCGAGCAGCGATGCCGTTCCTTGTGCGCGTCATTTCTTCAGACGAGGGTTCTTGGCGACGCCGACGCATCCGCCAGGGTCAGGGTTGGCGCTCGTACGCGTTGACTTCCGGCAGGGTGATTCGTAGGGCGAAGTGGCCAGCGATGGCGACCACGGCGGCCGTCGCTGCCACCGCCCATCCGGGGGCTCCGGCGTTGAGGACGGTGACGACCATGAACGCATCTACCAGCGCCACCAATGTGAATCCGATGTGCTCGTAGCAGCGCACCGAGACTTGGAGTCCGTGGCAAGGACGGCCCCGCCACGCCAGTCCACCTTGCCAAACTATGACGCCGCCTAATGTTGCCAGGGCAGCAAAGGTCGCGCGGGCCTGCCCGCTGTACGCATGCCACTGAACGGCGATGGCCAGCACCAAAAACACCTCCATCGACACGAGCGAGCCGAGGTAGGTGGCGAACAGTCGCGAGCGCCGAAGAGTGAAAATGCCAGCGATCAACGCGCCCGTGGCGGTGATCGCATGGGCGGTGACGAATATCGTGTGCCACATGGGTGCTTCCTTTGGATCGGGGGCCCGGTGAAGCGCGGCTTTATGGTCCGACGTGCAAGGTGCGGACCAACAGCGCTGCGGTTGCGCGGCCGTTGGCGAGGGCTTATGGGTATGTCTCCACTACAAGGCCTGCGAGGGTCGGGCGTCCAACAGCAATACCGACCGCCTTGACAACCGCTGGTTGTGAGCGACGATGGGCCTATGGACCTGGACAGTTCACTGTTGCGGGCTTTCGTTGCGGTCGTTGACGAACTGCATTTCGGGCGGGCTGCACACGAGCTGTTCATCAGCCAACAGGCGCTCTCCAAACGCATCGCCCGGCTGGAGTCGATGCTGGGCGTTCGCTTACTCGACAGAGACCGTCGCAGCGTCTCGCTGACAGCAGCCGGGTCCAGGTTGCTGCCCGAGGCCCGCCAGGCCGTCAGGCCCGGCCCGGCCACGCTGACCGTCGACGTGCTGGACGAACACCTGTCGATGTTGCCGCGCATCCGCACGATCAACGAGTCTGACCCCTTTTTTTCGCTATCCACGGTGATGCGCCACGACGCCACCAACTGTGTGACCACCGTGCGCAACGGTCGCGCGGACGTCTCACTAGGCCGACCTGGTGACGTGGACACCCCTTGGCCGACGGACATACAAGGTTGCGCGGTCGTCGCCGAGCCGATCCAGTTACTGGTGCCGCGAGGTCACGAACTGAATGGGGTCGAGAGCGTCACGCCAACAGAGCTGTCCCAGCATCGATTGTGGTTCCCTACGGCATCCGCCCCCGCAGAGTGGACGGACCTCCTGGGGGAACTCGTCACGACCTTCGACCTGAAGGTGGAGCAATCCGGCTCTACCTTCGGCTTTGACCACTGGGTCGAACAGGTAGCCTACGGATCGGCACCGCCCTCGCTCGTCGGCAAGGGAATGCACCTGCCACCAGGCCTGCCGATCGCGGCCGTGCCCATCGTTAGCCCAACCCCGGTGTTTTGGTGGTGGGCCATGTGGCGACGACGGCTCCCGGCAAATCTCGCATCTCACTTTCTTTCCACGCTCTCTGCCGCACTGAGTGACATCGAACCCGACCATGGGACCGACCTGTGGATGCCCCAAAGCGACAACCGATTTCGTCATCGAACGAACTCCGCGCCAACGAGGAGACGGTGAATAGGGTGGTCGTATGCCGGGGCTGACCGACCTCGAAACGATATTGAGCACGCTCGAGCCGACAATCCGTACGGGCGAATTCGTGTACGCCTCGGTCTCGGAGCACATGGCTCGAGGGCTCCCAACTCAGGCGCTTATTCACGAGAATGAAGGCGTCACGGTGGTCCTGCACCGCGAGCACGCGGACGCGGCAGGCGTGGAATACGAGTTCGTGGCCGCGTGGATCAGTTTGACGGTGCACTCGTCGTTGGAAGCGGTGGGATTGACGGCCGCGTTCGCAGCCGCCCTCGGTGAAGCGGGGGTCAGCTGCAACGTATTGGCAGGATTCCACCACGACCACATCTTGGTGCCGATCGAGCAGGCTTCGCTCGCACTCCAGACTCTTGGAGAGTTATCAACACGTACCACGCAACGATACTCAGATTGAGTCGTACACTTGTTCGTATGTCGAGTGGACCGCCCGGGTGGCCAGAGCGTGTGCCGCCGGCCGGAGTCTCCGGCTGGGAGTCCGCTGCCGTGTCCTGGTTGCTCGACCAATGTCCCGCCGACTACCGGGCGTATGCCGCATGGCGCCGACACCCTGTGGCCCTCGCCTGGGTCACGGTGCGCCACCTCCAGGCCGAGCTAGGAGCGATGCGGGGAGCGTGGCGGGACGTACGCCCCGAGTTGGGTCCGGTGCTTCCCGTGGGCAGCCTCGGCGACGTGTTGGAGGCCCTGACCGCCGAAGGTCTGCGACTTCGATCAGCATTGCGCAGTGCGGAGTTGATGTTGGAGGCGCTGTCGGTGCGCGCTCCCATCAGCAAACGTTGAGCCCCGTCTGAGAAAATCTAAGCCCGACACGTAGACTCGGGGCCTCATTCAACGCCGAAAGGGTGCGTGCGACGTGGGTTTGCTCAGCACGATCAACAGCCCAGACGATCTCAAAGCACTAGGTCGCAAGGACCTATCTGTCGTAGCCGACGAAATTCGCGACTATCTCGTCGCATCCGTCTCCAGCACGGGTGGACACCTTGGTCCCAATCTCGGTGTCGTCGAACTCACCATGGCCATCCATCGGGTGTTCAACTCGCCGCGCGACACCGTGGTCTTCGACACCGGCCACCAGTCCTACGTGCACAAGCTCCTGACGGGGCGCCAACACTTCGCCACCTTGCGTAAGCAGGGCGGGCTATCCGGTTACCCCAGTCGTGCGGAGTCTGAGCACGATGTGGTCGAGAACTCGCACGCTTCGGCGTCGTTGTCGTGGGCCATCGGTATCGCCACCGGGCGTCGACTGCGCGGCGAGAGCGACCGGCATACGATCGCGGTCATCGGCGACGGCGCGCTCACCGGTGGCATGTCGTGGGAGGCCCTCAACAACATCGCGGCCAACCCTGACCTTCCGCTGGTCATCGTTATCAACGACAACGAGCGGTCCTACGCCCCGACGCTGGGCGGTATGGCCGACTATCTCGCCTCGCTGCGAGCCACCCGTAACTACGAAAACGTGCTGGGTTGGGGAAAACGCCACATCAACCGAACGCCCCTGGTCGGGCGGCGGATGTACGGCGCCCTGCATGGGATGAAGAAGGGCATCAAGGACATCGTCAGTCCGCAGGGGATGTTCGAAGATTTGGGTCTGAAGTACCTCGGCCCCATCGACGGCCACGACCTGGACGCGATGGAGACGGCGTTGCGCCGTGCCCGCGACTTCAACGGCGTGGTGTTGGTCCACGCGCTGACCGAAAAGGGCCACGGATATACCCCGGCCACGGGGCACGAGGCCGATCGCTTCCACGCCGTCGGCGTGATCAACCCCGAGACGGGGCTGCCGCTGGAGGTCTCCGGTCGGGGTTGGACCGACGAATTCAGTGACGAACTCGTCAACCTGGGGGAGCAGCGCACCGACATCGTCGCCATTACCGCGTCGATGTTGATCCCGGTCGGTTTGGCGCCGTTCGCCACGCGATTCCCGGAGCGGGTCTTTGACGTGGGCATCGCTGAGCAGCACGCGGTGACAATGGCTGCAGGGCTCTCTTTCGCCGGCCTGCACCCGGTGGTCGCGATCTACGCCACCTTTCTCAACCGTGCCTTCGACCAGTTGCTGCTGGACTGTGCGCTGCACAAGCAAGGCGTCACCTTTGTGCTCGATCGCGCCGGGGTCACCGGCCCGGACGGCGCCAGCCATAACGGTATGTGGGACATGTCGGTCGCCGCGATCGTGCCCGGTCTGCGACTGGCGGCGCCGCGCGACGGTGCGCAGGTCGCGAAAGCCCTGCGCGAAGCGGTCGACATTGACGACGGTCCGTCGGTAATTCGCTTCCCAAAAGGCAGCGTGCCTGAAGTCATCAACGCCGTACGCACGCACGGAGACGTCGACGTGATATCCGACGATAGCGACGCAGGCTCGCGCACCGATGTGTTGCTGGTCGGGGTCGGTTCGATGGTTGCCACCGCCGGCATGGTCGCGGAGAAACTTCGCGCTGAGGGCCTGTCGGTGCGCGTCGTTGATCCCCGCTGGGTGCTGCCCGTCTCGTCCCACCTCGTCTCGTTCAGCGACCACGCTGGCGCCGTCGCCGTCATCGAAGACAACGTGGTCGGCAGCGGCGTGGGTGCGGCCATCAGCCACGCGATTGCGACCGGCGAAGCGGTCGCGCCGCCGGTGTGGTGCTTTGGGGTGCGTCAGGAATTCTTGGATCACGGCTCGCGCAACCAGGTGCTGGAGCGCGTCGGGCTGACCCCAGACGCCGTCGCCACCTCGTTGTTGAGTCGCCTGCGACGCCACGCCGGGGTGTGATGACCTGGACCATCGACGGCCTCCCGTTGCATCCCCTACTGGTGCACGGGGCCGTTATGTTGATTGCCGTGAACGCTCTTGCGCTCGTCGGTGCCCTGGTGGTGAAGCGTTTCCGCGTATGGGCGGGTTGGGGACTTCCGTTGGTGGGCGCAGCCAGTGCAGTGACGGCGCTTTTGACCAAAGAGGCGGGGGAGAACATGCTCAACGGTTTCCCTGCGGAGGGCACCCCGTTGGCCGAGCACACGCAGTGGGGCGGCCTCGCGGGGGTGTGGGGCATGGTTTTAGGCGCAACGACGGTGATCGCATGGTTATCGTGGTCGCCCTTGGTGCTGGCCAAAGCCCCGTGGCTGGCGCATCCGGCGGTGCGCGTAGTGGTGGTACTCGCTGGAATGGGGGTCGCCATCGCAGCGACAACACTCGACATCCTGGCCGGTCGTGCTGGTTGTGTTGCTTGTTCTTGAGGTTATTCGACGCTGAACGGCATCTGGATTGGCTCCGCGTCGCTCGGAGTACAAGGGGCGGATATGACCCTCCGACGCGATAGTTGACGCCGTGGACCTTATGGTTAATGGAGTCAATCCCTAGATCAGCAAAGTGAGTGTGCGTGGAGACCGATGACGTGTTGGACCTGCTTCGCGAGGTCGCCGATGAGCACATCAATCCCCGGTTCCGGGCGCTCGCCGACTCACAAGTGCACGAAAAGGGACCGGGGGATTTAGTTACGGTTGCTGACCGCGAGGCCGAGGTTGCGATCACGGCCCGGCTGCGGTCGGCATACCCCAACGCGGTGATTCTGGGAGAAGAGGCCCACGCGGACGATTCTTCGATTTTGGCGGCGTATGCCGAGGCGGATCATGCGTTCACCGTTGACCCGATCGACGGCACCAAGAACTTTGTCCGCGGCAAGGACGATCACGCGGTCATGGTGGCGGAGTTGCGTGGCGGGCAGACCGTGCGGGCTTGGATTTGGCAGCCGCAGCACGAGCGTTCCTTCGTGGCCGAGCGGGGCTCGGGAACCTTCCGCAACGGTCAACGCCTCCGGCGGGTGCCGGCGGCCCAGACGCCTAACGCGATCCGGGCGATCACGTCCATGCGACCTTGGATCGGGCACCGCCTGGGCGATATGCCGCCGCTGGAACTGACGTGGGTGTGCTGCGGTGTTGACTACCCGAAACTCATCGAAGGCGCGGCTGACATCGTCCTGTATGGCGGCACGCACCCGTGGGACCACGCTCCTGGGGCGTTGTTGGTCACCGAGGCAGGCGGATTTGTCGGCACGTTCGACCACGAGCCTTACGATCCCCGAGTGCACCCCAGGGGATTGGTAGTGGCCGGTGACGAGGCGGCATACGACCTGGTGGTGCCCCTGCTGGAGACGCTGCCAAACCGGTAGCGCACGTTCGTTATCCCAGTGGGTCGCGCGTCTCCTGGTCGGCGGCGTCGCGCAGCGCCAACTCACGGGCCAGTCGGGTGACTTGGCGTTCCATTTGTTGCAACCGGCGAAAGCTCGCCGCAACATACCCCAAGAACGTCACGGTCAAGCCGTAGAGCAACAGGTCCGCCCCACGCCCGACCCCCACGGTCTGCGCGACCTGGGTCAAGAACGGTGGGAAGAGCACCGCCACCACCGCAAAAAGCACGAACGCGATCAGCATCAACCGGCGCACCGCCTGGTGCCGCGCCCCCGAGGTAGACCGGGTCAACATCACGGTGACCAGCACGATCGCCGCAAGCAGGATCGTTTTGATCAGGGGTTGATCGAGCACGGGCGCCTCATTTCAAGATCGAGTCGATCAACACGTTGACCGAGTTGATCAAGGATTGACCTTTGGCCCGAGAGTAATCGGTGTAGAGCACGTGGACCGGGTATTCGCCCCACGGAAGTTTGGTCCGACCCAGTTGCAGCACGATTTCGGTGGCGTGAGCCATCCGGTTTTGGCTCAGGTGCACGCCCGCTGCGGCGTCCCGGCGGATGACCCGCAACCCGTTGTGGGCATCCGAGAGACGCATCCCGGTCTGCTGATTCGTGATCCAGACGGCCGTTTTGAGCACGACCTTCTTCAGCAGTCCCGGCTTGGTTCGCTTATCGAGGAAGCGCGATCCAAACACGATCGCCAAGTCGCGCTCGCGGGCCCGCTCCACCATCGCCAGCGCATCGACCACGCGGTGCTGCCCGTCGGCGTCAAACGTGACGAGGTATGCCGCGTCGCTGGCTCGCAATACGTAGTCGATCCCCGTCTGCAGCGCGGCACCTTGGCCCAAGTTGAACGGGTGCTGCACCACGATTGCCCCGGCGCTGCGGGCCGCGCGGGCCGAGTCGTCGGTGGACGCATCGTCGACACAGACCACGTGCGGGAACGTCGCCATCGCCTCGGCCAGCACCTCAGCGATGACCGTGCCCTCGTTGAACAGAGGTATCACCAGCACAGCATCTGGGGCCTGGGGCGATACAGTCATGCGAGCATTCTCGCCCACCCACCTGCCCCGAGCCGCAAGGAGCGCCTGTGTCGACGGCACGCATCATCAGCAGCGCCGATGTCGCGATGAGCGCGACCATCGGTGACGGAAGTTCGGTGTGGCATTTGGCCCAAGTGCGCGAAGACGCCGTGCTCGGGACCGGATGCGTCATCGGCCGGGGAGCCTACGTCGGCACCGGTGTGCAGATGGGGGACAACTGCAAAGTCCAGAACTACGCCTTGGTCTACGAGCCCGCGCAACTGGGCGACGGGGTCTTTATCGGGCCGGCCGCCGTGTTGACCAACGACGAGTTCCCCCGGGCCATCAACACCGACGGCAGCGCCAAGAGCGCGGACGACTGGTCAGCGGTCGGGGTGCGCATTGAGCGTGGGGCCTCCATCGGAGCCCGCGCCGTATGCGTGGCACCCGTGGTGGTCGGCGCCTGGGCCACCGTCGGGGCCGGGGCGGTAGTGACCAAGGACGTGCCTGCATACGCCCTGGTGGTGGGGGTGCCTGCCCGTCAGATCGGTTGGGTCGGCGAGGCCGGGGTCCGGCTGGTCGAGATGGGTACCGGACAATGGACCTGCCCCGCCAGTGGGCGCGCCTACGCCACCGAGGGTGATGCCATCGCGCCGGTGTCCACATCTTCCCAAGACGCACCAATACGAGGAGACAACAGCAGTGAGTGAACGCGCCTTTATCCCGCCCGCGAAGCCGCTCATCGGTGACGATGAGCGCGCTGCCGTCGACCGGGTGTTGTTGTCCGGAATGATCGCGCAGGGCCCCGAGGTTGCGACCTTCGAGCAAGAGTTCGGCGACCACCTCGTCGGTGGGCGCACCTGCGTGGCGGTCAACTCCGGCACCTCCGGATTGCACTTGGGGCTCATTGCTGCTGGCATCGGGGCTGGCGACGAGGTCATCGTGCCGTCCTTCACCTTTGCGGCCACGGCCAACTCCGTTGCGTTGACCGGGGCCACTCCGGTCTTTGCCGACATCGAACCCGACACGTTCACCCTCGACCCCGACTCGGTCGCCGGCGCGCTGACCGAACGCACCGCCGGGATCATGCCGGTCCACCTCTACGGACACCCCGCCGACCTGGGCGGTCTGCAAGAGGTCGCCCAACGCGCTGGGGTGCAGGTCTTCGAAGACGCCGCGCAGGCCCACGGCGCGAGATACAACGGACAGCGGCTCGGCACCTTCGGCACGTTCGGCATGTTCAGCCTCTACCCCACCAAGAACATGACCTCCGGCGAAGGCGGCATGGTGTCCTGCGCCGACGCCGACATCGCCCGTGGGGTGCGCCTGCTGCGCAACCAGGGGATGGAAAAGCAGTACGCCAACGAACTCGTCGGCCTCAACAACCGGATGACCGACCTGCACGCGGCCATCGGTCGGGTGCAGCTGACGAAGATCGGGAAGTGGACGGATGCGCGTCAGGCCAACGCGGCCTTCTTCGACGAGCACCTGCGCGGTGTCGTGACCCCGGTGGTCCGTGACAACTGCAGCCACGTCTACCACCAGTACACGATCCGCATTGCGGGGGCTACCGGCGCTGAGCGGGACGCGATCGTGGCTGCGCTGCGCGAAGAGCACCAGGTCGGATCGGGTGTGTATTACCCGATCCCCAACCACGAGCTGGTGTCCCTGGCCCGGTTCGCGCCCCAACACGAACTAGTCGAAACCGCCCGCGCGGCTGCGGAGGTCATCTCACTGCCGGTGCACCCGTCACTGTCCGGTGACGACCTAGAGCGCATCGTTGAGGCCGTGAACACGGTCGTTGCGGCAGGATCGGAGACGTCCGCGTGAGCGCTGTCGACCCCAACGCCCCCATTCGGATGGGTTTGATCGGCCTCGGTTCCATGGGCCGTCACCACGCGCGTGTGATCCGCGAGGTCGAAGGTATGGACCTGGTGGCCGTGGCTGACCCATACGGGGACAAGCACGGCATCGCGGCCGGGCTCGAGGTGCTGCCCGACGTGCAGTCCCTGATCGACGCGGGCATCGACGCCGCGATGGTGGCCGTGCCGACCTACCTGCACGAAGAAGTCGGTTTGGCGCTCGTCGCCGCTGGGGTTCACGCGATGGTCGAGAAGCCGATTGCGGCCACTGCCGAGTCGGGTATGCGGGTCGCTGCGGCATTCAGCGACGCGGGCCTGGTCGGGTGCGTGGGATACGTCGAACGATGTAACCCCGCTTTGTTGGAGATGCGCCGCCGCATCGAAGAAGGCGAACTCGGCGAGGTCTATCAGATCTCGACGTCGCGTCAGGGCCCCTTCCCCGCTCGCATCGCTGACGTCGGGGTGGTCAAAGACTTGGCTACTCACGACATTGACCTTGCCGCCTGGATCGCACAAAGCCCATATGCCGTGGTCTCGGGTCAGGTCGCGCACCGCTCTGGCCGCGAACACGAAGACATGGTGGTCGCGAACGGCCGGTTGGCCAACGGCATCATTGTGACCCATACCGTTAATTGGTTATCGCCGATGAAGTCGCGCGCCACGATCGCCACGGGGGAGAAAGGCGCGTTGGTTGCCGACACGCTGACGTCTGACCTGACGTTCTACGCCAACGGTGACGTGGCGTCGGACTGGAGTCAGGCCGCCGCGTTCCGCGGGGTGTCCGAGGGCGACTCGATTCGCTACGCCATCGCCAAGCGGGAGCCGTTGCGGGTGGAGCAGGAGAACTTCCGCGACGTGTTGCGCGGCGAAGCGGTGGCCCAGTCGTTGGTGGTGTCGATGAACGAAGGCGTGCACACGCTGAGGGTCGTTGAAGCCGTGCTCGAGTCGGCCGCGACCGACCGCACCATCACCCTGTAGTAGCGACGCGTGTCAGGCAGTGAAGTGGCGCGGGTGGTGGTGACCACCCGGATCTTCACTCCGGATCGGGCCGCTGCTGCTTTTCGGTTGCAAGCGTTGGTCGAGGCGCTGGTGGCCCGCGATGCGCAGGTTCAGGTCTTGACCACACGCAGCAACGACGGCTTCATGATGACGTTCGACGACGACGAGCAGGCGGTCTTGTCGATCAGCCGATGGCCGGTGCTGCGCGATGCCTCCGGATACGTGCGGGGCTACCTGCCGTATATGAGTTTCGACGTGCCGTTGGTGCTGCGACTGTTAGTGGCCCGTCGCCCCGATGTGGTCGTCGTTGAGCCGCCGCCGACTACCGGAGTCGTGGTGCGGGCCGTCACCGGACTGCGCTCGAAGATCTCTAGGCGGCGGATTCCCTACGTGTACTACGCCGCCGACGTGTGGTCGGATGCCAGCGCTTCCACCGGCGCTCCGGACGTGGTGGTGATGCTGTTGAGGGCTTTCGAGCGTTGTGCGCTGGCTGGGGCCAGTGACGTGATCGCAGTCTCGGACGGGGTGGCCCAGCGCGTGCGTGAGTTGGGAGCCACGGTCGTTCACGTGGTGCCCAACGGCATCGACACCGACGTCTTTTGCCCGACCGACGTCGTTGATCCGGCCCCGACACCCGAGACGACTGCGGATCGGGCGGTGCGAGACGGCATACCCGCTGGTCCGTTCTTGCTGTATGCCGGCACGGCGTCGGAGTGGCAAGGTGCGGAAATCTTTGCCGAGGCCATGCGCGAGGTGCTCAGGCAGGTGCCCGAAGCCCGGCTGGTTTTTCTGGGGCAGGGAAGTTCGTGGCCGGCGTTGCAGGCGATTGCCGATGAACTGCCCGACGGCGCTATTGAGTTGCGTCCGTTGGTCCCGCCCGCCGACGCTGCCCGCTGGCACCGCGCCGCTACCGGTGCCGTGGTCAGTGTGAAGCCCGGGTTGGGGTACGACTTTGCCTACCCCACCAAAGTCTTGGCCGCGCTGGCCTGCGGAACCCCCGTGGTCTATGCCGGGCCGGGGCCTGCGGTGGCCGATCTCAGCGAGCATCGGCTTGGTCAGGCGGTGGCGCACGATGCGCATGCGGTGGCCCAGGCCATGGTGCGAGTGCTGCGCGCAGGCGACGACGACAAGGATGACGAGGACGGCGCCCGGCAACGTCGGGCCGCCTGGGTTCTCGATCACCGGTCGATCGCAGCCACCGGCGCCCTCGCCGCCGAGGTCGTGCTCAACCGCGCCGCTCGGGATTAAAGATCTTCCGCTTAGCGGCCCCTTGTCCCTAGCCCTTCCCAGTTGTCCGCCGCCACGGCTCACCATCGCCTTTGGCCCACGCCGACGCCGAGCGTGCAGACCCTCGCGCTATAACCCGATGGTGTGCACCGTCAGTGACTGGATGGACGTCAGGCGACCGTCGACATACCTGCGACGTATGCCGCCGCGATAGTCGCTCAAGGGGCCTGTTGCGCGTCTGCTCTGGAGTTAGGAACGGTCGAGGGTGAAGGCCCGACCCGTGACCTCAGTGACGTCAATCGCCACGACGTTGTACTTCGGTGTGTCGATCCAAGGACTCACCGGCAGAAGGTCGGCATCGCGCGCCTCCTGACCCTCAACCCACCGTGCCTGCCCTCGCGCGACGACACTCCATGCCCTGTCGACGGCGAGCTGGTCGACTTCGAAGGCCACGTCGGCGTTCATCACGACCCCGAGCAACTTGCTGCCCTCGGAGGTGCGGAAGAGCAACCGATGCCCGGAGCCGACTGCGTAGTTGATGGGGACGATGTGCACCTGGTCGGTGAGGTGATAGGCGAGCCGACCGAATCTGCCCGCCTGAAGCCGTTTCCAGCACTCCCGTTCGTCGAGGGTCTGGATGGAGTCGTCGGTAGTCATCGCACATACCTCGCGTTACTGAACAACCATGACGGGGGTGGTGCTCTGATGCAGCACAGCCCGAGTGGTGGACCCTACGAATGCGCCGATAAACATGGTGTGCCCGCGTGAGCCCACGACCAGCATGGCGGCGTCTGCAGAAGCATTCATGACTGCGTCTTCCGGTCGCGCTTCTAGGACGAGGCCCTCGATGACGAGATCCTTGTGCTCGAGTCGCACATCGTCAACACTGTTTTGGTGTGTTTCGCGGGTCTTGTCCTCCCGTGCTTTGAGAGCAGCAGCGACAGTGGGATAGCCGTACGGCGGATTCCCCCACGGGTCCGGCGGTGGTGGAGTCCACGACGAGACCACGATCAGCGTGGCATTCCACTGTGCGGCGACGTCTGCGGCCGCCTCGACCGCGTGACGGGCGCTGTTCGATCCATCGCTGCCGACCACGATGGGGTGTCCCGGCCCAGGCAAAGGAGCCTGCCCATCGCGCACCACGACGACTGGGCACCGAGCGTGTCCGGTGAGGGCATAGGCGGTTGAGCCGAGCATGACCGAGCCGATCCGACCACGGCCGTGGCTGCCGACCACGATCATCGAGGCCGACGTCGATGCCTCGTCGAGGGCTACCGTGGCGCTGAAGATGGAGCCGACGGCTCTGATGGCTGATTCAGGGTGCTGAGCGGCGAGACGGTCCACGCCCTTTTGAGCGATCTGCTCAGCACGCTCTTGCTCGCGGTCCGGCTTCATATGGCCGTACGACACGTCTTGGGCGTAGACGATCGCCTCAGAAGCGTGCAGCACCGTAACGGGTGCGCCGTTCTTTTCGGCCAACTGCCCCGCCCAATCGAGGGCGGTCACCGCAGTGTCGGAGTGGTCGTACCCGACAACCACCGGGCGAGGTGTTCCTGCGCTATCCATGATGAGCTCCTGCTCAGTTGGCGGATGGTGCTGGTGCTTCCCACCTTGGGCTGAGACCGCATCGTTTAACAGGGCCGAAAGTCCCTGTCCGCGTTCGGGGAGTTGCCTGTGAATCGCGTCCTACATATTGTGGCGACACCGTCATCCTTTCTATGATCGAAGAACCCTACTGAGGCTGCGGCGCTGCGGACTCTCCGATCAGTGTTGGCGGCCTAGATCGCGAGATGGATGATGCCCAGTAATAGCGGTGTGGCCTACATGGGACCCGGCACTACGGAGGTTCAGGAGATCGCCTTCCCGACCTTCACGTTGCAGGATGGGCCAGGAGTTAACCCCGACAATGTCGGGCGGAGTTTGCCTCACGCGGCCATCTTGAAGGTAGTGACTACCAACATTTGCGGGTCCGATCAGCACATGGTCCGTGGCCGCACGACTGCACCCGAGGGTTTGATTTTGGGCCACGAAATCACCGGCCAAGTGATGGAAGTCGGCCCCGGCGTGGAATTCATCAAGGAAGGCGATATCTGCTCGGTTCCCTTCAACATCGCGTGCGGTCGCTGCCGCAACTGCAAAGAGGGCAAAACGGGCATCTGCCTCAACGTCAACCCTGACCGGCCCGGAAGCGCCTACGGCTACGTCGACATGGGCGGTTGGGTTGGCGGGCAAGCCGAATACGTACTCGTGCCGTATGCCGACTGGAACCTGTTGAAGTTCCCGGATAACGACCAAGCCATGGAAAAGATCCTTGACTTGACCATGCTCTCGGACATCTTCCCGACGGGATTCCACGGTGCCGTGACCGCCGGGGTGACGGTGGGATCGACGGTCTACATCGCTGGTGCCGGCCCGGTGGGTCTGGCGGCAGCGGCTTCGGCTCAGTTGCTTGGTGCTGCGGCGGTCATCGTGGGCGACCTGGTCGAAGAGCGTTTGGCCCAAGCCCGGAGTTTTGGGTGCGAGACGGTCGATGTGTCTAAGGGGGACCCCGGCGACCAGATCGAGCAGATTCTTGGCGTGCCAGAAGTGGACTGCGGTGTGGACGCGGTCGGCTTCGAGGCGCGCGGTCACGGCGAGGCGTCCTCGGGTGAAGCGCCAGCGACGGTGCTGAACTCGTTGATGACCATTACTCGCGCCGGTGGCGGGCTCGGCATACCCGGGCTGTACGTCACCGGAGACCCCGGTGCGGCCGACGACGACGCAAAAGTGGGCTCGTTGTCGGTGCGGCTGGGTCTGGGGTGGGCCAAGTCGCACTCGTTTATGACCGGCCAATGCCCGGTGATGCAGTACCACCGCGGTTTGATGATGGCGATCTTGCACGACAAGGTGCAGATCGCCAAGGCCGTGAACGCGACGACCGTGTCGCTTGACGGTGCACCACAGGCCTACCAGGAGTTCGACTCTGGAGTGGCTAAGAAGTACGTGATCGACCCGCACGGCATGGTGGGTTAAGCCTGGTCGAGCCGAGGTCTTGATCGTCTGACCTGATGGGCACGCTGACTCTGCCGGCGTGCCCATCAGTCTGTGTCCCATCCAACGGGTACCGCTATCGCGATACTCTTCCGCTCATGCGGGTGCTGATCGTGACGACGTGGCTGGCCACGCGTTCGCACCCGGCTACCGGCGCGTTCGTCGTCAAAGACGCACGGGCCATCGCTGACGCAGGTCACGAAGTGGCGATCATCCACCTCGTCCCGCCGAGCCAACTCGCTGGGACGGGTTGTGCAGCGTTGGGCAGTGAGGCCTCGGCCACCGATGGACTACCCATCACCCGGATCGTCATGTCGACCACGAGTCCACGTCAGATCGCGGCTGCCGGGCGAAAGTTGGCGAGACTCACCGCGGGCGCGGACCTTGTGCACACCATGGCGTTCTCGACGTTGCTGCCGATGGCGTGGTGGAGACCCGAGGCGCCGTGGGTCCATACCGAGCATTGGTCGGGGATCGCCTCGCCTCACTTGCTGCCCAAGTCTTGGCGGGCGGTGATGCCCTGGCTCAAGCCACTGCTCTCGCGCCCGGACGTCGTGACCGCAGTCTGTGACTATCTCCTCCGACCCATCACTGATGTTCGCGGCGAGAGCCTCGCTGTTGTCGTGCCCTGCATCGTCCCGGCACCCGAGAACATCGTTCCTCGGCGCACCGACCCGGACCCGGTCCGACTGGTCAGCATCGGTGGACTGGTCGACGGCAAAGATCCGCTTATGGCGCTCGAAACCGTCGCGGAGTTGGCTCGCCGCGACGTGCATACCCGTTTGCGCTGGGTCGGGGAAGGCCCGCTGCACGAGCGGGTTCAACAGCGGGCTGAAGAGCTCGGAATCAGCCAGGCAGTCACCTTGACGGGCACTCTGGACCGAGCCGGAGTGCTGGCCGAGTTGGCAGCGGCTGACCTTTTCCTCGGCCCCACCCGTGGCGACAACTTTTTTGTTTCCTGTGCCGAGGCGCTGCGCTCTGGGCGACCGGTGGTGGTCGGTGCCACGGGCGGGCAGGGTGAATACATCGACACGTGCGTAGGCCTGTGCGTCGCAGAGCACATTGCGCCGGCGTATGCCGACGCTGTGCAGGAAGTGCTGCGGATGACCAAGGGGCTGAGCGCCGAAGCCATCAGCGCGACGCTTGGCAACGCCTTCGACCCCGAGGAGGTAGCGATGGGCTACCAGCGTGCCTACGACCTAGCGCTCGCCGCCCGATAGACAATCCGTCGATCACCCGATAGACACCCTCGATCACTGACTGAGCCACCGATCGAGCACCGCCGCAGCCGCTGCTTCGCTGTGATGAGTCCGAACCCAGTCCGGACCGCGAGCGGCAAGGTCGCGATAGCTCTCTCGCTGGTGGCAGACATCCCGGATGACGCGTTCTAGCGAGTCCGGAGTCGCCTCCAGTACCGGCAAACCGGGGGTTTTGCTGCGCACATCGCAGGGAACGTGGGCGACGACCACGCGTTGTGCGGCCATGGCTTCTGCAGCAAGGACGCCCACGTTTCCCATCACGATCTGATCGACGACGATGTCGGCTGCGGCGAGGCGGGCAGGCATCTGAGCATTCGGTACGGACTCGAGACGGCGATACTCGACAAGCCCCTCTTTGTGGAGGTTGCCAAGCACCTCGTCGATGATCGCCGTCCCTTTGAGACGCGGATTGGACGGTGCATGAATGACCGCTAGCCGCTCGCGTTGCAGTGGTTCCGTGGCGCTCGCGAATCGCCGAGCGTCGATCACCAGCGGCAATAACGTGGCGCTGGGAACGTAATCAAGCATGTCCGGGGTCGTGACGAATACGGGGAGATGGCTTTCTCTGAGAGCGGTCCGGGTGCGCTCGACGGTGCGTTGTAGCCGATCCCACCGTTCGTCCCACTCGCCGCGAAAAGGGGAGTGAGGTTCGCGTTCGGCGTGATCGCGCAGATCCCGTAGTTCGGAGCCGTGCACGACGATGCCAACGGTCACCCCCGCCCGGCGCAAGGCGAACAGGTCGTTGGTGATCCATTGCTCGAAGACATCGTCAAGCATCGCCCAACCGGACTCCGCTAAAACGTGTGTGGCGCCCAGCACGCGAGCTTGGTAGGGCTTCATACCTCGCAGTTGCACGGCCCGGCTCAGGTACCAGTCTGCCGGATAATCGAAACCACCCGCAGTGGCCACGCGTCGTTGAACGACAACATTACGAGCAACGGTGTCTGGCAAGGTCTCGGCGGCTCGCGCCCAGCGTTGGGCCTGGCCGGCGGTGTTGAGGGGCCCAACGATCAGCCTGCGCTCGGCGGGCGGAATGGGTTTGTTGATCGCGAAGTCACGCTCGGCCCGCCAGGTCAAGACGCGCTCCCCGACACGGGCAAGGGGAGGGGGTAGCGATCGGAAGCCCTGATAGGCCCAACCGCGCAGAGTCCGAAGCGCTGGCACGTGAGTGAGACTAACGCCGGATAGGCTGACCGGCGATGCTCGCTCTGCTGCGCACCGTCCGCGAACTCCTGACGGTTCTCCCGGCGGGCACCCGTCGCTTCATCATCGTGTTCGCCATTCTTCAGAGTCTGTTGGCCACGCTCGACGTCGGTGCCATCGGACTTTTGGCGATCGTGCTCGCGCCCATGCTGACCGAGAGTGCCGTGACCATCCCGGTGCTGGGAGTAAAACTGGACCAGCCACAAGAATTTGGTGCGGTTCTGCTGGTGGTCGGGGCGTTAATCGTGACCAAGTCCGTCTTGGCTATCGCGCTGCAGTGGTGGGCCACCCGGCGTTTTGCGCGTTTCGAGCAAGTGCTCGGCGCACGCCTCTTAGAGACCACCTTCAAGGCTCCGTGGGCAGAACGGCTCACGCGAAACTCTACCGACATCGTCCGCTCAACGGACGTAGGCGTGGGCGCGACCGTGGCTGGCGTTCTGATCCCCTTCTGCCAACTCTCCGGTGAGATCTTCACGTTCGTGGCCGTCCTTGGGGTGCTGCTCGTCGCTCAACCAGTCTTGGCCACGGCCACGATCATCTACTTCGGCATCGTGGCTTTCGGTCTCTACCGCGTCGTGTTGCGTCGAGCAATCCAGGCAGGTCGGGATAACCGCACCTACTCTGCGCGTGCAGTGCGACTCGTGACCGAGATGGTGCACTCGCTCAAGGAGGTGACCTTGCGGGAGAAATCCGGGGAGGTCGCCAAAATCGTGTTGCAGGTGCGTAGCCGCGCGTCGATGGCTCGGGCCAACCAGATCTTCTTGGGGGCGATACCGCGGTACGTCCTCGAAGCGGGATTGATCGGTGGGCTCGTGCTAGGTGGCTTGATCGGCTATCTGCAAGGTGGGATCGATGGTGCGTTCACCTCGATTGCACTGTTTGGCGTTGCCGGTTTCCGCCTCGTCCCGTCGCTCACCCGGTTTCAGACGATCATGGGTCAAACAGGCGCCAATCTTCCCTTTGCTGAGCAAGTCATGGAAGAAATCGGGCGCGGCCACGCCTACGTAGAAGCCGAGCGCACCACCGGTGGCGGGCCGTTGCCCAGCCAAGCCAGCACCCTGTGCCTTGACGAGGTGACGTTTAGCTACCCCGGCGGGGACCGCGCTGCCGTGCGCAACGTGTCGCTGGAGTTGCCCTTCGGGAGCACGTTGGCGCTCGTGGGAGCCTCCGGTTCTGGCAAATCCACGCTTGTCGACATCATTCTGGGTCTGCTTCAACCGGACTCCGGCCGCGTGCTGATCGACGAGTATCCGTTGCCCGATGTCCTCAAAGCGTGGCGGGCCAGAGTGGGCTACGTCCCGCAAGACGTCTCGCTCTTTGACGCCTCCATCGCTCGGAACGTTGCCTTGGCGTGGAACGACGACGACGTCGACGACGACCGAGTCCGCCGGAGTTTGGCTCGCGCACAGTTGCTCGAGGTCGTCGAATCTCGACCTGACGGCATCCACGGCAAAGTCGGAGAGCGGGGACTCAATCTTTCGGGTGGGCAGCGGCAACGCCTTGGCGTTGCTCGAGCGCTCTACACCGACCCCCTAGTGCTGGTGATGGACGAAGCGACATCCGCCCTAGACACCTCCACCGAGGCTGCGGTGACTGCGGCTATCCGTGAACTGCATGGCGAAGTGTCGGTCATCGTCGTGGCCCATCGCCTAGCGACGATCCGTCACAGCGAGCAAGTCTGCTTTATGAAGGACGGACACATGCTGGCTCACGGCTCCTTCGACGAAGTAGTCGCCGCGCAGCCCGACTTTGCTCAGCAAGCGGCCCTTGCCGGGCTCAGTGCGCTCACGGTGAGCAGCGACGCAGTTATCACCGCTGAAGAGCACGCGGACAGTGAAGAGCATGGAGGCATCGACAAGCCCGTCAGCAGTGAGCGCGCCGTAGGAGATGCTCCGGACCCGAAGGACGGGGCGTCAGCGAAGTGGGAGTAGAAAGACGATCGTTGCCACTGATCAGTCATCGACCAGCGCGGATCGTGTTGCTGGTGTTTCGGGATGCGGACACCGATTCGAGGGTGCTAAAAACCGCGTCCAGTTTGCGGGCGGCGGGGGCTGAGGTCTTGATTGTTGGCTTAGCGCCCTACCGCTCGTCCCTGCGCCCTGGCGACGACCTCGTCGGTGACGGTTTGGCGCTGCACCGCACACAAGACCTGGACCTTGTCCGGGCGTTGGGGCCCCTTGTTCGGCTCTGGCGGCGCTTGGGCAGCCGTGACCCGATCACCGGAATGGCCACAACTCGCGGGACGGCCGTCGAGCAGCTCCCCAACGGTGACGGGTCGTTGCCTGAGCAGACACCCGCAATAGCCGACACGCGAGATGCTGGCCGGCCCTCACGACGCACGACCGGCATGAAGCCTCGCCTGAACGACGTCTATATGCGCGGATACCGGACGATCCGTCTGGTGAAGTACTGGGCGGGAGCGGTAGCGGCAGCTCGGCGGTTTGAAGCGGATGTGGTGCACGCAAACGATGGGAACACGCTAGCTCCCGCCATCTTTCTGCGCTTGGTGACCGGCGCTCGCATCGTTTACGACAGTCATGAGTTGTGGCTGCGCCGCAACGTTCGCGCCGATCGTTGGCTCGCTCCGTTCGTGGAGTCGGTCACCGAACGTCTCGGGGTGCGGATGGCCGACGCCGTCATTACGGTGTCACCGTCCATCGCAGCGTGGCTCAAAAGCACCTATCACTTGCCCGAATCGCCCATGGTGGTGCGCAACGTGCCGGTCTGGGAGGGAGCCCCTTCGCGCAGCAAGGGCCGGCTGCGCGAGATGGCTGGGCTGACACCGAGCGAACGAGTGGTGTCCTATTGCGGGGGAATCACGACGGGCCGAGGGTTGGAAGAGACGGTCGACGCGCTCGCCGTCCTCCCCGACGATGTTCACTTTGTCGTGCTGGGGTTTGGACCGCCGGGTTACCGCGCCGAATTGCTGCGCCGTGCTCGCGACCTCGGAGTCGAGCGTCGCGTCCATCTCGTCGGGCACGTCGCGGTCCCTGACGTACCACAAACCTTGGCCGACGCGGACCTTGCCATCGTCTTTGTGCGACCGATCGTGCTGTCCTATCGCTACTGCCTACCGAATAAGTTGTTCGAATCGATCCATGCCGGGTTGCCCATCGTCTCGGCCGACCTGCCCGACTGCGCCGACGTGGTCCGAAACCACGGTGTTGGCGAAGTATTCAGCACCCGGACACCGGGGGAGTTGGCAGCAGCAACAACGCGGGTGCTCGCTCATTCCGAGCGATATCGGGACGCTGCCAGGGCCTTCGCGCCACAACTCGACTGGAGGATGGAGGCCGGTCGGCTCATCGAGGCTCATAGCCGGGCCGTGCAAAGATGTCGCCCGTGACTGACGAGCGCCCGACCCTTCTAATCATTTCCTACTCGCGCCTGTATCGCGACGCTCGACTTTTGCGCCAGATCAAACTTTTCAGCACCGATTACGCCGTCACGACGTGTGGTTACGGACCGGCTCCCGAGGGGGTCGTGGAGCACCACCAGATTCCCAACGAGATCGTCTACTGGCGCACGGATCGCAAACTTGTCGTAGCGCGGCTCTATCAGCGGGCCTACGACCGAGCGCCGATCACGGCATACCTGCGCGGGGTTCTCAACCCCGGGACGTTTGACGTGATTCTGGCCAACGACGTGATGTCGGTGCCGTTTGCGGTCTCGCTCAAGCCGCGTGGCGGAGTGCACGCTGACCTGCACGAATACGCAACACGTCAGCAAGAGGAGGTCTGGCGTTGGCGCCAGTTCATTTCGCCCTACTACGCTTTCTTGCTGCGCAAGTGGGTGACCAAGGCATCGTCGGCTACCACCGTCGGGGAGGCGCTGGCGAAAGAGTACGGTCGGGAATTCGGGATCGATTGTGGAGTGGTGCTTAATGCGCCGGCCCGTGCCGACCTTCCTGAGGGCCTAGTGGCCGAGCCGATTCGCTTGGTTCACGCCGGCGGGGCAACGCCGCTGCGTCTAGAAATCTTGTTGGAGGCGATGGACCACGTCACCTCAGGCGCGAGCCTTGACCTCTACCTGGTTGATTCCGGCAGCGGATACGCCAACAAAGTGCGCCAGCGGTATGCCGACCATCCGCGCGTTCACGTGCACGAAGCAGTACCGACCGATCAGCTCGTCGAGACCCTCAACGGCTACGACGTGGGCGTTCACATCCTCGCGCCTGTCTCGTTTAACCACCGCTACGCCATGCCCAACAAGATTTTCGACTACGTCCAAGGTCGTCTCGGCGTACTGGTTGGACCGAGCCCCGAGATGGCCGCCCTCGTCAAAGAGCACGAACTGGGTTGGGTCAGCGAAGACTTCACCCCTGAGTCGGTCGCGAAGACGATCGACGCGCTAACCCCCGACGGCGTTCGCGCAGCGAAGGCCGCGAGTGCACGGGCCGCGCAGATCCTGTGCGCGGACGAGCAGGTGCAGGGATGGGCCGACCGCATCGCCGAGTTGGCGCGAAAAGCACAACTCAGCCGGTGAGGGCGGCTTCTAGTCGGTGAGCGCGTCGATGACCGCTGCGGCGGCGCGACCATCCCCATAGGGAGTTGCGTCCGTCGGCTCGGGGTCTGGTCGGGATGCGGCCTTGACCAGAGCGTCGCCGTCCCCCGGAGAGACGAGTACGTTCCAGCCGAGTTGGACCGTTTCGACCCACTCTGTCTCGGTGCGCACAGTGGTGCAGGGGGTACGTAGCGCGAAGGCTTCCTTCTGCAGGCCACCCGAGTCGGTCACCACGCCCCGGGCTGCCGAAACCGCGCCGATCAGTGACGGGTAGGGCAGCGGATCGACAACCCGCAGCGAGCTGCCCCGGGTCTGCAGGTCCAATCCTTGGGCGGCTGCCTTGGCCCGCAAGCGGGGGTGGGCTAACAGCACAACCGGGTGACCGAGCGAGCGAAGGCTGGTGATGATCGCGGCGAGTCGGTCAGGGTCATCGGTGTTCTCGGCACGGTGCAGCGTGGCGACGGTGAATTCGCCCGACTCCACGCCGAGTTGTCTGAGCACGTCGTCCATGTCTGTCATCTCGTCGCGCACCTTGTGCAGGACGTCGATCATGACGTCCCCAACGAGGGTTGAGCGATCGGCCAGACCCTCGGTAGCCAAGTGGTCCATCGCCACCTGGGTCGGCGCCAAAAGTAGATCGGCGGCGTGATCCGTCAACACCCGGTTGTGCTCTTCGGGCATGGCCCGGTTGAAGCTGCGCAGGCCGGCCTCCAGATGCGCCACAGGCAGGTGCATCTTGACCGCAGACAGCGCTCCGGCCACCGTCGAATTGGTGTCTCCGTACACCAGCACCCAGTCGGGTCGGTGCTCAACAAGGACGTCATCCATGCCAGCCAAGATGGCCCCGGTCTGTCGACCGTGGCTGCCTGATCCCACGTCAAGATGTACGTCGGGGTCAGGGATGCCCAAGTCGCGAAAGAACACATCCGAGAGCATCGGGTCGTAGTGCTGACCGGTATGCACGATGACGTGCTTCACGCCGCGTGCAGCGCACTCCTGGGCTATGGGGGCGAGTTTGACGAACTGTGGTCGGGCGCCGACAACACTAAGGACCACCATGATCAGACCAATCTGTCGAGGGGTACGTCGCCACGGCCCCGGCAGGGCCACGTCACACCGTAGCCGGGGGTGCCGTCGAGAACCGCAACGCCGCTCTACGCTCGGATAGCGTGGTGCCTATGTCGACCCGCACCGCTCTGAGGTCCTGGTGACCCACCGCCCTGTGATGGTCTTCCATGCGCCCTATCCCGTTGGCGGAGATAGCCCGCAAGCATCTGCCGTGAGACCCATCCGAATGCGCCAGGCGTTTGCGGACATCGGGTTTGACGTCATCGACATCACTGGCAACGCGCGAGATCGGGCGCGCACAGTGCGCATGCTGTCGAAGCAGTTGCGCGAGGGGCTACGCGTTGAATTCGGGTACGGCGAAAACTCAACCATGCCCACGGTGCTCACGCAGCCGCACCACCTGCCTACCCACCCCTTGGTCGATCTGAACTTGTTGCGCCTGTTGCGACGCCACGGCATACCAACTGGCCTGTTCTATCGCGATATCTACTGGCGCTTCGACGAGTACACCGACCGGGTCAACCCGGCCATTGCGGTGGGAACGCGCAGTCTCTATCACGCAGAGTTGCTCGTCTATCGGCACCTTTTGGATCGTGTGTACTTTCCCTCGATGCGCATCGCGAGTTATGTGCCGCATCTTGTAAGGGAGCAGACCCGGGCGCTTCCTCCGGGCGGGCGGGCCCGCGACGCCACGTCCAGCCACGCCCCCTCGTCGTCTCAAACGTGCTTGACGGTGCTGTACGTCGGCAACATCAGCCCTTACTACCGGATGCACGAGTTGGTGCGGGCGGTGAACGACACCCCCGGGGTCAGGTTGGTGCTGTGCGTGCCCGAACCATCGTGGGCCGCCGTGACGACTGAGTATGTGGAGTGGATGGGGGATCGGATCGAGGTGGTCCACCGCAGCGGTGAGGGATTGAACGATCTCTTTGCGCAGGCAGATGTGTGTTCACTCATGGTCGAGCCGTCGGCGTACCGAGACTTTGCGGCACCTATCAAATTGTACGAGTACCTAGGGTACGGAAAACCTGTGCTCGCCAGTGCCGGGACGCTTGCTGCAGCGACCGCCGAGAAGGAGAGATTTGGCTGGGCGGTCGCGTACGACGCTCAAGCGATCAGTGCCCGCCTCGTCGACCTGCGGGATGATGCGCCCACAGTTACAGCCGTCACCACGGAAGCTGAAAAGGTACGGCATGCGCACACCTGGACGGCTCGCGCCGCTGCCGTGGCCAGCGACCTGGCATCGCTAGACACTCGCGTCCTTTAACAGCGATTCTGGCCGAAACTGGACCACGTCGAGGCTTTGCGAGGTCAACTCCGCAGGCGATGGCGATATCCTGCTGTCCATGCGAGTTTTGGTGGTGACGACGTGGCTACCTACTCTTTCGCATCCATCAATAGGATCCTTCGTCGTCGAGGATGCCCGCGCGATCGCCGACCTCGGGCACGAAGTGGCCCTCATTCACCTCGTCCCGCCTTACCAGGTGAGCGATCCAAGCGCGATGGCGCTCTCGGGCGAGTCACCGACTATCGATGGTATTGCGGTGACCCGACTCCTCATGTCACCAACGAACCCTCGCCACATTGCCGCTGCCACGGCGAGGTTGGCACGGTGGAGTTTAGGCGCCGACGTAGTGCACACCCTGGCGTTCTCCACCCTTGTGCCGTTCGCGTTGTGGCGTCCATACGCACCGTGGGTGCACACCGAGCACTCGTCGGGTTTGACCTCGTCATACCTTCTTCCCAAGCCTTGGCGTCTGTCCCTTCCTGTGCTCAGGCCGCTGCAAACCAGGCCCGACGTCACCACCGCGGTGTGCGACCATCTCGCCGCGTCGATCCGTGAGGTCCGCGGTAGCGACCCCACGGTGGTGGTGCCCTGCATCGTGCCGCGGCCCGCGGTGTTGGTTCCACGGCGCACGAAACCAGACGAGATTTCGATAGTCAGTGTCGGGGGGTTGATTGAGCGAAAGGACCCGCTGATGGCCCTCGCAGCCGTGGCCGAGTTGGCACGCCGGGGAGTCTTCGCCACGTTGCGTTTCGTGGGCGACGGGCCATTGCGCGAAGGGATAACAAACCGCGCCGCCACGTTGGGCATCTCGGATCAGGTCACACTTGTGGGGACGCTCGACCGTGCTGGAGTTTTGGATGAGTTGGCCCGAGCAGATGTGTTTCTTGGGCCGACACGCGGTGACAATTTCTTTGTCTCGTGCGCCGAGGCGGTGCTGTCGGGGCGCCCAGTGGTCGTGGGCGCGAACGGCGGTCAAGGTGAGTACCTCGACCCCCGCGTCGGCATACGTGTCGAGGTGCATACTCCGGTGGCGTATGCCGACGCGATCCAAAACGTACTCGTCCAGGTCGACGGTATGAGCGCAGAACAGATCAGCGACACGATCGGTGATGCGTTCAGTTCGGCTCAGGTCGCTGCCGGTTACGACAGAGCCTACGACCTTGCGGCAGAACAACCCCGGCGAGGCGCTCGCCTCCGGGCCTATCGACGTGCACAGCGAACCGCAGACGCATGAGGCCCATGTTCCGTAGCAGATGCGCCATGTCGGCGACCGGCAGTGGTTAGCGGACCTGCAGCCGTGGGTGGATGTCAACGGCAACGCGAACTGCCTCTATCAGGACCTCATGACCTCAGAAGTCTGGCAATACTTGGTGTGTCTTCGCTCATCTGGGTGTTCGTTCTCCTGGTCATCGGCTTGCGGCTCGTCATACGCGCCGAAGTGAATCGCTGAGTGTGTGGGAATGCGCTCACCGGTGACAACCGCTTCCACTTCACAGGCGCGCGGCTCAGCAGCACTCGGATCGTGGGCCCACGTCCGTTTCAAGGATGCGAACCAAGGCCCTTCAAACGTGAATTGTTCGGCTCACGACCACGTTTGACCACGACGTCCCTCGACACACCCGAGATCGACCGGCTCAAGCGCGCACGTGCGCGCTTGAGCCGCTTTTGGCGGGCGTGTCGGAGGAAGATGACCGCGAGCGGCCGAAGTGACGAGGAGGAGGGGGTGGGGCTTGTTATCTGACTTTGCTCACTTGCTTAGTGTGTGGAATCACCCACACGCCTGACCGAAACCGTAGGTCACGACCCCGGTGCCCCTAGACGCTCCGACCGTAAGGCAAGTCAGGTAAGAATGTCGTCCACAACCCGGCCTGGTCTCTTGCGTCCTGCCTTTCGAAGCGATAAAATCGAACACATGTTCGAGATTTACTCGATCTCGTGAAGCAGAGCGGAGGTGAGTGGTGTGGCGCAAATGGCGGGCGAGTGGGGTCGGTGCAGTTCGTCGCGCGACCAGTCGACTGGTCGGCTCCGTGTGTTCGATGCCGCGCTTGACGTGTGTCTAGCCGATACTGCTGACGCTCAGAGGTGGCCTGAGGCCGACCTCACCGATGGACTTCTCGTACTAGGTGATGCCTCGGAACACATCATGCGGGCCGTGTTGGCGCTGACGGTCGAGTCACATCGTCGTGGTCTACATCGCGATAGCGGGCTGTCGTTGCATGACTGGGTCGGGCAAACGTGCCCGCTGCTCAGCAAGCGCATCGTCAAAGACGTCGTCGCCGTCGCCAAGGCGTGGGACATCACAGGTCACGAGGCGCTGAGGAATGCACTCACACCGAATGTCGAGTCAGGCGATGATGAATCCGACAACGATGGCGGTGACGACGCCGAAGAAGAAAATCCGGTCACGATCGGCGTGTTTCGCGGAGCCCTCTTAGCCAGAGCGCTTGCCCGGGTACGGCCCGCCAGCACTTCAGAGGCATACGAAGGGCATGTTGAGACGCTAACCCGTTATGCAGCGACGGCAAGCGATCGAGACCTCAAAATTGCCACCGATCACCTGATTTCGACGGCCCTGACGGATGAACAAGTTGAAGCGGCAGCTCAGCGAGCGTTCGCGGCGCGCGGAGTTCGTGAATCCTCACTCGACGGTGATCTGGTGAGACGGTTCATCATCACCACAGATCAGGAGGGCGCGGCCATCATCAAAGCCATCATGAAGTCGCCGCTATGTGCGCCTGCACCCGACGAAGAGGGAGCAGATCTTCGCACCGCTACCCAGCGTCATCACGATGGCTTGTTCGCGGTGTTGCGTAGGGGAGTCTCGTCTCCGGGGAGCGCGCCGACGACCAGCAAGGCGAAGGTTTTCGTCACTATGCCGTTGTCTGCACTCATGGCCGCGACTCGCACATGGGGGACTCGGAGGGCGGGAGCAAGCCAGAAAGCAAGCGAAGCAGGACGACCTGATGCGACCGATGGACCCGACGCAACGGATGGAAATGATGCGACCAAAGGACCTGATGCGGCCGGTGAGGCTGGGGGAGGCGACTTTGGAAGGGCGGCCGAGGCTCGGGACGTCGCGAGCATTCTGAACTTCGGTCGCAGAACGGGTCCGCGCGAGCCAGAAATCAATCATGCGGGATCGGCTGGGCTGTTTGCTCGCCCCGGCGCCGGTCATACGTTTACCGGACAGACGCTGACGGCCGGCCAAGTGCGTCGGATGGCCTGCGAAGCCGACATCATCCCCGTGGTGCTGGGCACCGACAGTGAAGTGGTGGATATGGGTCGGGAGTCGCGCCTCGCCACCCCAGGGCAGTTGAAGAAACTCTGGCTCAGGGATCACGAGTGCACGTACCCCGGTTGCAGCGTCCCGAATACGTGGTGCGATGCCCATCACGTCGCCTGGTGGTCGAGGAATGGCCGCACCGACATCGACAACCTCGCCCTCCTGTGCGGAAGGCACCACACGATCGTGCACGAGCGGGATCTGATGGCAACGTTCGATAACCACACCCCTGGCGCAAGTCGGCCCGGCGACCATTCCCCCACCTGGGATATCTGAACTACACGCCCCCGCCCGGTCCTCGCGATCGGGCGGCAGGCATGCCGTCGGCGCGACTCTGGCCGCAGTGGCGCCCGCGAGCACAACACGGCAGGGCCACGCCACTCGTGGCGATGCAGTGGGCCGGTACCGAGGTTTTGGCAGGACAAACCCGTATCCTCCCCCCGGCGGCATATCGTGCGTCGCCCACCATCGACTCAGTCCCAAGCCAGGCTAGGAGCAGTATGCAGATCGCGGTCGTCGCGCTAGGCAAAATCGGGTTGCCGCTGGCGGTGCAGTTTGCCGACGCAGGTCACGATGTCATCGGGGTGGACGTGAACCCGACCGTGGTCGACTTCATCAACCGCGCTATCGAGCCCTTTCCAGGCGAGGCGCACCTGGCTGAGAAACTCGCCGAGTTGGTTCCAGCCGGTCGGCTCAAAGCCACTACCGAATACGCCGAAGCGATTCCCACCGCGGACGCCATCGTGCTCGTGGTGCCGCTCTTCGTGGACGAGGAGACCGGCCAGCCCGACTTCGGTTGGATGGACGGCGCGACCCAAAGCCTCGCTGAGCACCTCAGCCCAGGCACGCTGATTTCCTACGAGACCACCCTGCCCGTAGGCACCACGCGCAATCGGTGGAAGCCGATGATTGAATCGATATCGGGTCTCACCGAAGGCACCGACGACGGCTTCCACCTCGTGTTCTCGCCCGAGCGGGTGCTCACCGGACGCGTATTCGCCGACCTGCGCCGTTACCCCAAACTCGTCGGCGGCCTGAACGCCAAAGGCACCAAACGCGCGACCGAGTTCTACAACGACGTGCTGACCTTCGACGAGCGCACCGACTTGCCACGGCCCAACGGTGTCTGGGACATGGGCAGCGCCGAGGCCTCCGAGATGGCGAAACTGGCCGAGACGACATACCGCGACGTGAACATCGGGCTGGCGAACCAGTACGCGCGCTTCGCCGATCGGGTCGGCATCGACGTGCAACGGGTCATCGAGGCGTGCAACTCTCAGCCCTACAGCCACATCCACAACCCTGGCATCGCCGTTGGTGGGCACTGTATCCCGGTCTACCCGCGGCTCTACCTCTCAACCGACCCCGCTGCCACCGTCGTGCGCAGCGCCCGAGAGGCCAACGCGGCCATGCCCGAGTACGCAGTGGCCCGCGCCGAAGAACTCCTCGGCTCTCTGAACGGTCTGCGGGTCGCCGTGCTCGGTGCCTCCTACCGTGGTGGAGTCAAAGAAACAGCGTTCTCCGGCATCTTCGGCACCGTTAACGCCCTCACCTCCCGCAACGCGCAGGTCACCGTCCACGACCCGATGTATGCCGACACCGAGTTGAGCACCTTCGGCTGGTCGTCCTACCACCTGGGCGATGCCGTTGATGTCGTCATCATCCAAGCCGACCACCATGAATACGCCACGCTGACCCCCGCCGATCTGCCTGGCGTGCGATTGCTGGTCGACGGCCGCCGGATCACGGACCCCGCCGAGTTCGCTGGTGTCCCGCGCATCACGATCGGCGGCGGCACTGCGTCGTTATGACTGGTAGCTTCATATGACGGGCAGCGCGATGGAAGGCAGTTCCTGGCTCGGCGTCCTCCCGGGCATCATCGCGATGGCCGCCGTCTTCATGCTTCCCGGTTACGCAGTGCTGCGAGTCCTCGGCGTCCGCGGGCTGGTCGCATGGGGTGCCGCGCCGGGGATGACCGCCGGGATGGCTGGTATCGGTGCCGTCCTGCTGCGATGGGCCGGCGTCCCGTGGTCTCTTGCCTCGTTTGTCTTAAGCGCGTGCGTCGCGGTGGTGATTGCGATCGGCATCAGCGTGGCGTTGGGTAACCTGCGCGAACCCCCGGTGCGGGTGGCCGGGCAACACATGCTGACGCGGCGAGAACGCGGCTGGTTGGCGGCCACCTGGGCGCTCGGTGGCGGACTGCTCGGCGCGGCCATGATGGTCGGGATGAAGTCGGCCAACCAACCTGCGCAGGCGTGGGATTCGGTCTACCACGTTAACGCCGTCTGGTTCATCAAGGACACCGGCAACGGCTCTAGTTTGGGCGGTTTGGCCCCGATGTACGGCGACACGATCGCCCCCTATTACCCCACTGTGTGGCATTCGTTGGTGGCGATCAGCCCCGGTTTTGAGTTTGTCACCCAGGCCGCCAATGCCTCCTCCATCGTGATCGGTTCCGTTATCTGGATCGGCGGGTTGGTCGCGCTGGCCCGGGTGGTGTGGCCGGGCCACGTGTTGCCGATGATGTTGGTCCCCGTGCTGGCTGCGACCTACGTCACGTTCCCCGCCATCGCCGTGTCGATGCTGGGCGTCTGGCCTTACGCCCTCAGTGTGGCGTGCATCCCCGGCACCTTGGCGTTGCTGATCAGCGCTCTGCGCAGGGAACTGGGGCCTCGCGTCCACACGGCATACGGCATCGGAGTGCTCGGCGCCAGCAGTGGCGTGATGCTCTCACACGGGTCCGGCTTGTTCTCTTTGGCGGTGTTGGCCATCCCGTTGGGGACCGTGCTGATCGCTCGTCAGGCGGTCCGTTATTGGCACCGCGGGTATCGGGTGACGGTCGCGTCCACGCTGATCGGCGGCATTGCCATCAGTGTTGGTCTCGGCTGGCTCATCCTGACCTCGGCGCCGGTGGCCTCCATCGTGAGTTACCAGCGCGGGGGGCAAAGCAGCTATCTGCCTGGGCTCGGCTCGCTCCTCATCGACCACCCGCTGATCTACGTTTACGACTTCGCGGCAGTCAACGCCGCGAGCACAGTGCTCGTGTTGGCCGGAGTGGTGCTGTGCCTGCGGACCAAACACGCCCGATGGTTGATCGTCGCCCTCCTCGTCACGGGGGCGCTCACGCTGCTTGCCGCTGGGCCACCGGACAATCCTGCCCGTGTGCTGGCAGGTTTTTGGTACACCCAGGCCTCGCGCATCAACCAGATCCTGTTGATCCCCGCGCTCATGCTCGGCGCCGGCGGAGCGGCGTGGCTGGTCCGCTCGATCTCCACGTGGCGCCGTGTCCCACTGACGGCTGCCGCAGCGGCGGTGGTGCTGGCGCTAGGGGCGCTGACCTTCGGCTTCCGCTGGCCCATGCAGACCCAGGTGATGGCCTCGACCTACTCAAACTGGCCGATCGCCTGGGGCACGATGCTCGAAGAGGAAGAGATCGCGATGGTCGATCGGGCCGCGACGACCCTGCCGGACGATGCGGTGGTCCTGGGCGAGCCCACAGCCGGGTTGCCGTACTTGTTGGCGCGCAGCGGAGTCCAGGTCGTTTATCCGCAATTGACGCCTATCACCGGGTCGCCCGAACGCCTGCTGCTGGCTAACAAGTTTGACTCCTGGCAGTACGACCCGGAGGTCTGCCAGGCGGTCCGCGCGCTTGGCGTGACCCACGTGTATGCCGACGATCTCACCTTCGCCGAGGGGGGTAAGTGGCAAGAAGAAACCGCCGGTCTGCGGCACATCCGCACCGACCTGCCGGGATTTGAGCGCGTAGATTCCGGTGGCAAAGCGTCGTTGTGGCGATTTACCGGATGCGACCTGCCCTAGAGCGCGCCGTCTTGCCGCCCGAGCCCTAGGCCTCGTCTTCGAGCCCGCTCGTGCTCAGTTCCATTGCCCGCGCACCATGAGCACCTCTTTGAGCAGGTCGGCGCGGTCACTGATGAGTCCATCGACGCCAAGATCAAGGAGGGCATTCATGACGGGAACGTCGTTGACGGTCCACACGTGCACCGGAAGCCCCGCTCGATGAGCCGCATCAACACTGACCTGCGTGACGATCGGAACCCCGAAGCGCACGACCGGCAACTGCAGCGCATCCACCCCGCGCAGCGACAACTTCACCAGCGGGCTACCCAGTTGCCGCGGGGCGGCGGAGCCCACCCGGAAACCGGCCCCAGCCCATTGACCGGCCGAGGTAGCGGTCGGGCGGCTCAGGCGCCGTAACACGGCGCGACGACGGCGATCGGAGAACGAACCGATGCACACCCGGTCGTGGGCCCGTGCCCGCTCAATGGCCGCCACAGTTGGACCGATGGCTGGGTCGCTTTTGACGTCAATGTTTATCCGAAGATCCGGCCACGTATGCAACAACTCGTCGAGACGGGGAATCGGCTCCCGACCAAGAATGCGGGTTTTCGACACCATGGACCACGGCAAGTCTGCAATGACACCGACCGAGTCGGTAATGCGGTCCAGCCTCGGATCGTGCACGGCTAGGGCTACCCCGTCACGAGTCGAATGCGTGTCCGTCTCGACGTAGCGGTAGCCCAATTCAACGGCAGACGCGAAGGCGACCATCGAGTTCTCCAAGCCGTCTCGAGAGAATCCCCGATGGGCGAGGGCGATCGGGCCGGGGTGATCAAGGTACGGGGTCTGCACTGGTCAACCACCCGGTCGAAAAACTGAGCCCACCGAGTCCAGGGCACCTTCAGCGACCGGTATCCGGCCGTTTCTTGCGGCGACGACGAGCCGAGCGTGGTCGCGCTCGGTCTGGTCGGCATACGCAAGGGCAAAGTCTCCCAGGGCACGGTCGAGGCTGTCGCCCTTGCCGACGTACCCGGCGATCATCGATGCTCCGCTGGTGCGGGCATGCCCCTTGGCCAGGAGATGACCGACGATGCCAGCGTAGTCCGCCAACGAATCAGCATCCATCGAGTCCAACGGGACGGTGCCTTTCATGTTGCGGAATTGGCGCACGTAGTACTGCCGGTTGTCGATGGTGGTCCAGCCCAAGAGCGGGTCGCTGACCGTCTGTAGGGCCTGCTGGTACTGCACCACTCGCTGGCCCTGGTGGTCGTGCAGCGCAGAGTCGCCGTGGACGTACTTGGCCAAGACGGAGCGTCGCGCCTGCTTCATCTGCAAGAAGACGACGTCGTCGGCGCTGGACCCTTCAAGCAACGCGATGTAGGCCCGCAGACCCACGCTGCCGACGCCAACGACCTTGTGGGCAACGTCCTGGATGGTGTAGCCGCCGAGCACCCGCGACCAGTGAGGTGCCAACGTTTCCAGGTAGCGGTCCAAGCCTTTGCCGATCAACTCGGCCTTACGGTCGCCTACTCGGCGGATCAGCGGCGGCTCCTCCACGATGCGACGTTCGCCGTCCTGCTCGTGGGTGAACTTGGGCAGCACTCGGTCACTGGTTCGCTTCTTGGCCTTCTTGACCGACCGCTTGATCTCCTTACGCAGCCCCTTTTCGTTGGCCGTCTCGTGTAGACGGCCTACGTCCAAACGGTTGTAGGCGCGCATCATCAGCGGCTCGTGCGCCAAGAACCGAACTTCGTCCCGGTATGCCGACACGCACGCTTCGACGGCGCTGCGGCACTGGTCTTCGCTGAGACCGTTCTCGCGACCGGCCACCCAGATGCTGGCTACGAGCCGGCGAACGTCCCATTCCCAGGCCCCGGGGTGCGACTCATCGAAGTCGTTCAAGTCCAAGACGAGCTCGCCTTCAGGCGAGCCGTAGAGACCGAAGTTGCCGAGGTGAGCGTCCCCACAGACCACCGGTTGGATGCCGGTGCTGGCCATCGAAGCCACATCCTCGGCCATCACTACGGCGGTCCCGCGCAAGAACCCGTAGGGCGAGGAAATCATCCGGCCTACCCGCACCGGGATGAGCTCGTCTACCCGGCCGCGGTGGGAGGCGTTGAGCAACGTGATGGGGTCGGGGCGATCGGCGGGCGGGTCCCATGTGGCCATCGCTTGGCGCGGAACCCTTTTGCGGATCGACTTGCCCATGGCGGTGCGCTCTTCGCGCGACGTCGGTCGTTGCCGTAGCGACGTGAACGACGAGCTATCGGCGTTGGCCAGCACCTTATGGCCGGTGGTTGATGAGCTCACACAGTCCTCCTGGGGGTGCCTTGGTGCCGCGGCGGGAAATCACTGGTCAAAACCTAACGCCGCCACCATCCCCGGGCTACATTGAAGGGACTCGCGTGCCTTGCCCCACACAACGAAAGACACCCCATGTGCGCAATTGTGGCCGTTTATGACTTCAGCCCCACCTCTGAACGGGTCGGTGAGAGCGCCGTGATCGGAGAGCAGATGCTGCACCTGCTGCGCCACCGGGGGCCAGATGGCGTGGGCACCCGGTCGGTGGGCGCGCATGCCTGGCTCGGGCATGCTCGTCTCTCGATCGTGGACCTCGACGGCGGTCAACAACCCCTAAGTCTCGGTGACTCCTGGGTCGTGGTCAACGGGGAGATCTACAATCACGAGGAGTTACGCGAGCGCCTCGGCCACGTCTTCGCCACGCAGTCGGACTCCGAAATCGTGGTGCACCTCGTTGATCGTCACGGGCCAGGGTCGATTCACGACATGTTGGGAATGTATGCCTTTGCCGTCGCACGCAGTGACGGCACGTTGGTGTTGGGCAGAGATCCGCTGGGCGTGAAGCCCTTGTATTGGGCTCGCCACCATGGTCGGCTGTTGGTGGCCTCAGAGTTAGGGGCCTTCCCAGAGCAGGCCAGGGCGGCGGTCGAAGAGTTCCCACCCGGGCACTATTGGTCGACGCACGACGGCCTCGTGTCGTATGTCGATCTCCAGGCCAATCCGCTCGGTAACGACGAGCCACGCGAGCCGATGTTCACCGATCGAGACGACGCCAAGACCGCGATCCGGGAGGCGTTGATCGCGTCGGTGAAGGTGCGCATGATGGCCGACGTGCCAGTCGGGGTGTTCCTGTCTGGTGGCCTCGACTCCAGCATCGTGGCCGCGATCATGGCGAGGGAAAATCGCAGTGGCGTCCCCATTCAGTCGTTTGCGGCAGGTGTGCAGGGCAGCTCGGATCTCGCTGCCGCGCGCACTGTCGCACACTACTTGGGGTTGAAGCACCACGAGCGGATCTACACCGACGACGACGTCATCGAGGCGCTCCCTGCGGTGGTGCGCAGCACGGAGTCCTACGAGCCGTCCCTGATTCGCAGCGCCGTGCCCAATTACCTGCTGGCGCAGATGACCGCGCAACACGTCAAGGTGGTACTGACCGGAGAGGGCGCGGACGAGCTATTCGCCGGCTACCACCACCTGCGCGAGCTAAGCTCCGCGGAGTTGCATCAGGCGCTGATCGACGGCGTGCAGACGTTGCACCACCTCAACCTGCAGCGCTGCGACCGAGTGACGATGGCCCACGGTCTGGAGGCACGGGTTCCCTTCTTGGCGCGCGAGATGCTCGACGTGGCCGGGCGGGTGCCGATCGAGTGGAAGCTGCTCGGTGCGGACGGGCAAGAGAAAGCCCTGCTGCGGGAGGCCTTCGAGGCGTGGTTGCCGGACGAAATTCTGTGGCGTCGCAAGGAGCAGTTCGGCGACGGGTCGGGCACAGCCGACGTCATGACGCGCCGAGCCGAGCAATTAGTCCCCGACGAGGATTGGGAAGGCGTCCGCATCGAAGGCTTGCCATCTGCTCGGTCCCGCGAAGAACTCGGCTACCAGCGCATCTTCGACGAGCGCCTCGGAGGCATCCGAGCCGAGCGTGTGTTGGGTCGTTTCGCCACCGCATAGGGCGCGCAGGTGTTTTCTACCTCTGCGATGGCGGATGCCAGCGCGACGGATCTTGATGCGACTGATATTTCCGCTCGCGTTCGCGGCGGGACATTCTCGGCTAGTGAAGTCGCCCGTGCCCATCTTGATCGGCATACCGAGATCGACGGCATCCTGAACGCGATCATTCACCTCGACCGTGACGTGGTGCTGGCCCACGCCGACGCCGTTGACTACATGGTCGCGGGCGGGCAGCACCACCTCCTACCGCTGGCTGGGGTGCCGGTCGCGATCAAAGACAACATCGACGTCTGCGGTGAGGTCACCTCCACCGGTTCGCGTGTCCACAGCAACGAACCCGCTGCGGCCGATGCGCCGGTCGTCGCAGCCTTGCGAAACGCGGGAGCGGTCATCTTCGGACGGTCCAATATGGACGAGCTGGCGATGGGGGCCTCGACCCAGACGTCAGCGTTTGGGCCCACTCGTAACCCGATCGACCCGCGGCGCAGCCCCGGTGGCAGCAGCGGTGGAGCCGCCGCCGCAGTCGCGTCGGCTCAAGTGCCGCTGTCGGTGGGCACCGACACGGGAGGGTCGGTTCGTGAGCCGTCATCTCAATGCGGTGTCTTCGGCTTGGCGCCCTCTCCTCACCTGGTGTCTGCCACCGGGGTCGTGCCGTTCATGCCGAGCCTGGATCGCGTCGGCCCAGTGGCGCGAAGCGCGGCCGACCTCGCACTGCTGCTGTCGGTGATGGCCGCGAAACCTGAACTGCTCCAGATCCGGTCGGTACCGGCGAGCCTGCGCATTGGCGTCGTCACCGAACTCGGTAACGAACGCAACCACCCGCAAATCCGCGCCCAACTCGCCGCGACCCAAACTCTCTTGGAGTCGATGGGCTGCATTGTGCAGCCGATCTCGATCCCGGAGGCCTCACGGGGGCTGTCGATCTATATGACGCTGACGACGGTGGCGTGTGTGCCGTGGCTGCAGCCGTATGTACAGACGGGGCGCGCCGGCGAAGAAGTGGTGCGACGGCACGCGATCGGCCTCGAACTCACCCACACGCCGCGTCACCGCAAAGCCGTCCTGGCCCGGCGCCACCTCCGCCGACAAACCCGCCACGCCCTGACGCGCTGCGATGTGCTGCTCTCGCCGACGATGCCGACCGTGGCTCCGTTGCTGAACGGAGAGATCAGCGAGCAAGAATTCGCTGACCCGATGGCTGCGCCGTACACGGACTCTTGGACGGTGTTGGCCAACCTGACCGGACTGCCGGCGCTGTCGGTGCCGGTCGGGCGTAGCGATCCGAGCGGGTTACCGTTCGGAATGATGCTGAGCGGTCGGCCGATGCGCGATGCAACGCTGCTCGCGCTGGGTGCCGCGCTCACTAGCTAGCGCTAGACGGGTAGCGATGACTTCTACCTCCGACGCCACGACCCGGCCGGTGGCGGTGGCGGGCTGGGGTCGCCGATGTCACCGAAGGGCTTCGCGCTGGCCGTCCGTCGAGCAGTGACGGCAGCCGACCTCCACCCCGTCGGGAACGGCGCCGAAGCGGCTCGTCGCTGGAGCACCTGCTCTGGCAGCGGCCTGTCGCTGGCCACCAACACCACGTTACCGAAGCGTTTGCCCTTGAAAACCTCGTGCAGCGCCACCATTCCTACGTGGGCAAGCGCCTGCGCGACCGTTGCCGCCACCCGGTGGGCGTGCGCCAACCCAGGCTCGTCGGCCAGGTTCATCGCGAGTAGTCCGCCGGAGTGCAGCACCCGCGCGACGTGCTGGGCACTCGACATACCGGTCAACGAGGCAGGGACTTGTCCGTCGGCGAAGGCGTCGATGACCACCACGTCGGCGCTGTCGTCGCGCAATGCCGCCAAACCTTCAGCGCCCGCCACACCCCGCACCTTGATCCGGTGTCGTCGAGGCAGGGGAATCTCGGTGCGCACCGCGTCGGTCAAGGCGGCGTCGGGCTCCAACACGATCTGTGGGGAGCCAGGTCGGGTGTGCTCGACGTACCGCGGCAGGGTCAGACCAGCGCCGCCGACATGAGTGACCACCAGCGGCCCAGCGGGCAAAGCATCGATCGCGATGGCCAGATGTTGCACGTATTCGAACGACAACAATCCAGGGTCGTTGATGTTGACGTAGGACTGAGGATGCCCGTCGAGCAGGACCGTGACTCCGCCGCTCTCGTCGCGCTCAAAGGAGAACGCCATGGTCTACCTCGAGTTGGCTCAGATGTCGCGGAAGGTTTGGATGCCGGCACCGAGTGCGTTCAACCGGGCAGCGAGGTCCTCGTAGCCGCGGTTGATGACGTAGACGTTGCGCAGTACCGAGACACCTGGGGCGGCCAGCATGGCCAACAAGATGACCACGCCGGGGCGCAACGCTGGCGGGCACATGATCTCGCCCGCGCGCCACTTGGTGGGTCCTTCGATCATCACCCGGTGCGGGTCCATCAGGTGGACCTTGGCGCCGAGGGTGGTGAGTTCGGTCAGGTAGATCGCCCGGTTCTCGTAGACCCAGTCGTGGATCATCGACGAGCCTTGGGCACACGCCGCGATGATCGCAAAGAAGGGCAGGTTGTCGATGTTGAGCCCGGGGAAGGGCAGCGGGTGGATCTTGTCCAGCGGCGCGTGCAGGGGTCCCTGGATGGTCTTGAGGTCGACCAGGCGAGTGTGACCGTTCGCAGAGGTGTATTCCTCGCTGAGCTCGCACTGCAGACCCATCGTGTCCAAGACGGCCAGCTCGATTTCCATGAACTCGATTGGCACGCGTTTGATGGTGATTTCGCTGCCGGTGACCACCGCGGCGGACAGCAAACTCATCGCCTCGATGGGGTCCTCAGAGGGGGAGTATTCGATGTCCAAGTCAATGTGCTCGACCCCGGTGACCTCCAGGGTGGTGGTGCCCAGGCCCTCGATCTTGACGCCGAGCGCCTTCAGGAAGACGCACAGGTCCTGGACCATGTAGTTGGACGACGCGTTACGAATGACCGTGGTGCCGGTGTAGCGGGCTGCGGCAAGGAGCACGTTCTCGGTGACCGTGTCGCCACGCTCAGTGAGCACGATGGGCTTTTGCGGCCAACGCTCGTTGTCGATCGATGCCTGGTAGGCACCTTCGGTGGCGACGACGTTGACGCCGAACTGGCGCAGCGCGATCAGGTGTGGCTCGACGGTGCGCGTCCCGAGGTCGCAACCGCCTGCATACGGCAGCTCGAAGTTGTCGAGTTCGTGCATCAACGGCCCCAAAAACATGATGATCGTGCGGGTCCGACGTGCGGCAGCCTCGTCCATCCCTGCGAGGTCGATGGTGGTCGGCGGCACGATCTCCAGGTCTGAACTGTCCGGCAACCAGCGAATCTTGAAGCCGATGCTGGTCAACACCTCGGTAATGCGGTTGACCTCCTCGATGCGAGCCAAGTTGCGCAGCGTGGTGCGACCCTTGTTGAGCAACGAGGCACACAGCAAGGCCACCGCAGCGTTCTTGGAGGTGCGGACGTTGATATCACCAGACAACTTCACGCCTCCGGTGATCCGCAAGTTCTGCGGCACAGCGGAACCGACCGAGACGATCTCGGAATCGAGACTTTCGCCAATACGAGCCAGCATCTCCAAAGAAAGGTTTTGCTTGCCCTGTTCGATGCGAGCCACCGCGCTTTGGCTGGTGCCGAGCAGGCCCGCGAGGTCAGATTGCGTCATCGATTTGTGACGTCGAGCGTCCCGAATCAGAGTGCCGATGCGGGACAGGTAGGGCTCAGTCATGGGCAAGACCCTAGATCACATATGAGATATTTGTGAAGCCCGTGGCGTATGTCAGTCCGGCGCAAGCGTTCCGACAAGCGCTTGCGCCACAACCGGCGACACCAACTCGCATTGCCACGCTCGAGCCCCCAAAGCAGTCAGCGCCTGCGACACTCCCTCGGCGTCGGCCACCTGCGGCGGTTCCCACAGAACGCGCCGCAACGTATCGGGGTTGACGAGGTTTTCTACGGGTATGTCGTATACTTGGGCGAGTTCGGCCATCAATGGCTTCGTGGCCAAGAGTCGCTCGGCAGCTTCAGGATTCCGATCCGCCCAAGAGCGTGGCGGGGGAACGCCTGGTGACTCGGCCCGCAAAGCAGGCAACTCATCGTCGGTCATCTGCGCAGCGTCGTTGATGGCCGCAAGCCATTGACTTTGGTAGCGCCGCACGCCCTGTTGGGTTCGGCGTGCCCTCGAGTGGCTCTTGTCGGGGTGGGGATTGCTCAGCGCTGACGCGTCGCGTGGGGAGCGGCTGGCCAAGTCGAGCAGGGTGGACTCGGGCACGATGCGCCCGGGTGAGACGTCTCGCTCCTTGGCGATATCTTCGCGAGCCATCCACACCGCTTGCAGCGTGCCGAGCGCTCGGCGAGTCCGGAGTTTGCTGGCACCGCTGACGCGTCGCCACGGATCGGTCTTGATCTTTGGGCCAGTGAACGAGGTCAACGCCGCAAACTCTTCGCGTGCCCAGTCGAGTTTGCCTTGCTCACGCAGGTCGCGCTCCATGCGATCGCGCAGGGGGATCAAGAGCTCCACGTCGAGAGCGGCGTACAACAACCACGGGGTAGGCAGGGGGCGCGTCGACCAATCCACCGCCGAGTGCTCTTTGGCTAGGGTGACTCCGAGGTAGTACTCCAGCACTGAAGACAGTCCCGCCCGCGGGAGCCCAGCCAGGCGAGCACCTAACTCGGTATCGAAGAGCAGGCGAGGATGCAGACCCAACTCGGCCAAGCACGGGATGTCCTGAGTGGCCGCGTGCAGGACCCACTCGACGTCGGCCAACACGGCATCCAACGCCGACAAGTCGGGGCAGCCCACCGGGTCGATCAGGTGCGAACCGCTACCTTCGCGGCGCAGTTGCACCAAATAGGCGTCTTGACCGTAGCGATATCCCGAGGCGCGCTCAGCGTCGATAGCCACCGGACCCCTGCCGCCGGCGATGGAGGCAATGACCTCGGCCAGACCGCCCGCATCGGCAACAACATCGGGCACGCCGTCTCGGGGAGCATCGAGCGCGGCGTATTCTTCATGGGCAGAATCGCCGGGAGCGGCCGACTCACCGGGCACAGAGCCGAAATCGGAGGAATCGCTCACGGGTTAGCGGCGAATCCCAGGCAGCGCCACGACGCCCTCGGGCAGCGGCGGCAAGCCGGCGATGGTGCACAACAGATCGCCCCACGCTTGAACATGCGCGGCCACGTCGCTGGCGGTGGTGAGCACCGGCGTCCACGACGCGCGAATCTCCAACTCAACGGTGGGTTCACGCTCGGCCAGCGCGCCAAAACTCTGTGACGTCACGCTGGTCACCGTGCCCGCTTGGGCTCGCCACGTCACGTTGCGAGCCTCGAGGGCTTCGGTCAACCAGGACCAGCCGACTTCGCCGACCAGCGGGTCGGGTCCGACCTCGGGTTCCATCGTGGTCTTGGCGTAGGTCACCGCTCGCCATGCGCCACCCCATGGCTCGGGCTCACTGGGGTCGAAGAGCAACACAAACCGGCCCACGCCGATGGGTTCGTCTTCGGGATCGTGGCTGGGGATGACTTCTCCGGCCAGCGCCACGGCGTGCGGGGATAGCCGCGTCGGCGCCGGCACTTCCTCAATCAGGACTTCGGGGCGCATCGCGGCGGCGCGCAACGCCTCCAAGGCCACGTTGAAGGCGGCAGCGTCTCGCGACGCGACAGGGTCGGCAGCGGGGGGGCGCCCGGCCGGTATGCGGCTTACCACGTATGCAGCGTAGGCGCACCTGGGCGCGGCATCGCGGATCAAAACGCCGATCTGGGACCCCGCAATCACCAGGCGGGGGAACTGGCCTGGCTCGGCATACCGGCTCATGCGAGGATCGATCGGTGACGATCCCCGCCTGCGCAGCACTCAATGTCGATGTACCCAGCCCGACTACGACGGCTACCACGACCACAGCAAACAGTGCACTCGTGAAGGCCGCCCACGGCCTGGCGACACCGCATACGCCGGTGTGGTTCATGCGCCAGGCCGGACGTTCCTTGCCCGAATACCGGTCTCTACGCGAGGGCACCGCAATGCTGTCGGCCTGCCGCACTCCGGACCTGGTCACCGAGATCACCCTGCAGCCGGTGCGCCGTCACGGTGTAGACGCCGCGATCTTCTTCAGTGACATCGTGGTCCCCGTCCAGGCGGTGGGGGTGGACCTCGACATCGTCCCCGGCGTCGGACCTGTGGTTGCCAACCCCATTGCCACCCACGGCGATCTCGATGGATTGCCCGAGCTCACACCCGACATGGTGAGCGACATCGACACGTCAGTGCGGCGACTGGTCGCTGAGTTGGGAGACACTCCCTTGATCGGGTTCGCCGGTGCCCCCTTCACGTTGGCCTCGTACCTCATTGAGGGTGGCCCGTCGAAAAATCACGTACGCACGAAGGCACTCATGCACCGTGACCCGCAGCTATGGCACGCGCTGTGCTCGCGGTTGGCGCAGATCTCTGCGCAGTTCTTGGCGGTGCAGATCGCGGCCGGAGCGAGTGCGGTGCAACTGTTTGACTCCTGGGCCGGGTTTTTGTCGCGCCGGGACTATCTGGAGTTCGTGGAGCCACACAGCCGGGCTGTTTTGGCCTCGCTGGAAAAGACCGGCGTGCCGCGTATCCATTTTGGAGTGGGCACGTCTGAGTTGTTGGTCGATATGGCCAGCGCAGGGGCAGAGGTGATCGGTGTCGACTATCGGATGGACTTACCCGGCGCGATCGCTCGAACCGAGGCGAAGTATGCCGTCCAGGGCAACCTGGACCCGGCCTTGCTTTTTGCTCCGTGGGAGGCCCTGGAGCGAGAGGTCCGGCGCATCGTGAAGGAGGGGCGTGCGGCACCGGGACACATCTTCAACCTGGGTCATGGCGTACTCCCTGAAACCGATCCCGACGTGCTGACTCGGGTGGTTGACTTGGTGCACAGCATATCCAAAATGTGACGTAGCGCACTTTTTCCGGATTTTCTCGCTATTGTCTTTGCTTGACGGTAATAGGCCGTCAAGCATCTATAGACCTATTGAGAGGCCACTCATGCCGGGCCAACCAACCCATGAGAACGGATCTACACGCGCAGAACCGAGTGATTCAACGCGGAAGAAGGCCGCCGACGCCGGTCGAAAGACCAAAGACGTCGTAGCGGAGATGAACTATCCACACGGCATACACCCGGCTCTCGTGCCCGGTGTTTCGATCGAGGACCAGCGGGTGCGTTACGGCACCGACAAGGTCGTCTTCGGCGTGACGGCGGCCGTCATCGTGGCCTTCATCGCCTGGGGAACCACGAACACCGAAGGATTGCAGTCCGCGTCGGCAACGGCACTGTCCTGGGTGGTCACCAACGTCGGTTGGCTCTTCAATATCTTCGCCATTCTCGCGGTGCTGTTCATGCTCATCGTCGGGTTTTCGCGTTTCGGCAAGATCAAATTGGGGCTGGACGACGAGAAGCCCGAATACACGCGCGCGTCGTGGCTAGCCATGCTGTTCAGCGCTGGCATGGGTATCGGTCTGCTCTTCTTCGGTTCCTACGAGCCGATGACCTACTACCTTTCGCCGCCGCCCAACACCGTCGAGCCCGAGACCCTCGAAGCGATGCACACCGCTTTGGCTCAGACCACCTATCACTGGGGTCTCAACGCATGGGCGATGTATGCCGTGGTCGGTGGAGCGATCGCCTACGGGGCTTACCGCCGAGGTCGGGTGCCGCTGATGTCGAGCATCCTGGAGCCGCTGTTCGGAGCCAAGCACGCCCGTGGGGCACCAGGCAAGGTCATCGACATCTTCGCCATCATTGCAACGCTGTTCGGCACGGCGGTCAGCCTGGGCATCGGTGCTCTGCAGATCGGCCGAGGGGTCGAGATCGTTGCCGGTATCGGACCACTCGGCAACGCTGCGATTATCGGCATCATCTGTGTGTTGACGGTTGCCTTTATCGCTTCGGCCGTGAGCGGCATCGGCAAGGGTATTCAGTGGCTGTCGAACACCAACATGATCTTGGCCGCCCTGCTCGGCTTGTTCATCTTCATCGGTGGCCCGACGCTGTTCCTGCTCAACTTCGTGCCCTCGGCATTGATCGAGTACTTCAAGGACTTGCCGCAAATGCTGGGGCGCTCGTCCTCGCGTGGCGATGAAGCGGCTGAATTCGTCAACGCCTGGACCGTCTTCTACTGGGCTTGGTGGATCTCCTGGACGCCCTTCGTCGGCATCTTCATCGCTCGCATCTCGCGCGGCCGCACGCTGCGCGAGTTCGTCACCGTCGTGCTCCTCGCCCCGACGCTGGTGTGCTTCTTGGCCTTCGCCATCTCTGGCGGTACAGCAATGAAGTTGCAGCAGGACGGCTTGGCCGATATCGGTGGTGCCGAGTCGCCGCAGGACATGCTGTTCTTGATGCTGGACGCTCTGCCCGCCAGCGGGATCACCTCGATCGTGGTCATGGTGATGTTGGCCGTGTTCTTCATCACTAGCGCCGACTCGGGATCCCTGGTGATGGGGATGTTGTCTCAGCGCGGCAAGGCCGTGCCCGATACCCCCGTGATCATCTTCTGGGGCCTGTGTCTGGCCGGGATCGCGATCGTGATGTTGCTTATCGGTGGCGACCAGGCCTTGGACGGGCTGCAAAACCTGGTCATCGTATCGGCGGTGCCGTTCGCCTTGGTGTTGTTCCTGATGCTCTTCGCGTTTGCCAAGGACCTCAAGACCGACCCGATGATGATTAGGCATCGCTACAGCGAACACGCCTTGAATGAGGCAGTCCACGAGGGGGTTCGCGAGCACGGTGACGAGTTCGGCATCTCGGTCGGTAAGGCCGCCGAAGGCCGCGGTGCCGGGTACGACTTCGATTCCGAATCGGAGGAGTACACCTCGTGGTACCAGCGGTACGACGAGGACGGTAACGAGATCGAATACGAGTACAAGTCGGGCACGTTCTCGACTCCTGCCTCCGAAGCGGTTCACGAAGACGAGACGGTTCGCACCATCGTCGACGCAGAGGGGGAGGCGGCCCGCGAACCCATCAGTAGAATTGAGTAGGTGATTCGCTCCTACGTCGTCATCGGTGCCGGTATCTCGGGGCTGGTGGCGGCGTGGGAGTTGACTCGTCTTGAGCCAGAGGCGTCGATCACCGTGCTCGAGGGTTCGTCCTCGCTCGGGGGAAAGATCGCCCACGTTGAGGTTGCGGGAATTCACGTTGATAGTGGCGCCGAGTCGCTGCTGGCCCGTCGACCCGAGGCGCTGACGCTGATCGACGAGTTAGGTCTGCGCGACGACATCGTGCACCCCGCCAGCACGCAGGCCTCTATCTTCAGCCGAGGCCGGCTCCACCCCATGCCCACAGGCACGGTGATGGGCATCCCGAGCGATGCGGACACGCTGATGTCGCTGCTGACCGACTCCGAACTGGCGAGGGTGCGCAACGAGCGTCTTGATGGCGGCGTGAGTAGGGATAGGTCCGGGAGTGACATATCGGTGGGGGACTTCGTAGATGGCCGGCTGGGCCCGGCCGTCGTCGACCGACTGATTGAGCCGCTGCTCGGTGGGGTGTATGCCGGCCACGCTCGCGAGATCTCCCTCGCTGCGGCGCTACCAACCATGTTCTCGGCATACCGCAACGCAACGTCCGTCCTCGAGGTCGCTCGCGCCGCTCAGCCCGTCGCCGATGCCCCACGACCACCCGTCTTTGCCAGCCTGCGCGGTGGGGTGAACCAGATGATCGCAGCGTTGGAACGCGTGCTGGGTGATGCCGGGGTCACAATCCGCACCAACGTCACCGTGCGTGAGGTGAGCCGGCGGCCGGCCCGCAGGGGTGGCGGATTCCAGATCGTGACCGGTCCGGTGCCGGAACCCGACATCGTCACCGCTGATCGGCTCATTGTGGCGACCCCATCGGCTCCGACATCGCGCCTCCTGGCCCAGATCGCCCCCGCCGCCGCTCGCGGACTCAGTGAGATCGAGACGGCGTCGATGGCGATCGTGACCATGGCACTGCCGAGCGCGAGCGTGCCCACCCTAGTGGGGTCGGGCTTGCTCGTTCCACCGGTCGAAGGGCTTACCGTTAAGGCCGCCACCTTCAGCGGCAACAAGTGGGCGTGGGTGGGCGAGGCGGGCGCCACGGCGGCGGACCCGGTCGTGGTGCTCAGAGCATCCGTGGGGCGGCACCGCGAAGAATCAGCGCTGCAACGCGACGACGACGACCTGGTCGACGTGGTCCGACGGGATTTGAGCACGCTGCTGGGGCGAACTGTTCCGGAGGCGATCGATGCCGACGTTCACCGCTGGGGTGGCGCCCTTCCGCAGTACGCGCCTGGCCACCTGGACCGGGTGGCCACCATCCGTTCGGCCGTGGCCCAGGTGCCTGGATTGGCGGTGTGCGGCGCGACCTACGACGGCGTCGGCATTCCCGCGTGTATTGCCTCGGCCCGGGCAGCCGCCACGCAGGTGCGTCGGCCACAATAGAAGGTATGACCTCTTCTGACCCCGCGACCATCGACGCGCACGCCAAGCCCACAGACGAGCGCGTTGAGGAAATCAACAGCGGCATTCAGTTCGCGATGTACTCAGTGTTTCGTTGCTCATCGTCCCTGGGCGGCGACGACACGGTCCGCGCAGACATGGCCACCGAGGTGAATGACCTCCTAGACTCGTTGGACCAAGAGCACGTCGTCACTCGCGGCCTCTACGACGTGTCCGGCTTCCGCGCTGATGCCGACCTGATGGTCTGGTGGCACGCGGAAACCGTCGAGGGACTGCAGAAGGCCTACCAAACGCTGCGCCGCACCGACCTCGGCGCGCACCTCGACCCGGTCTGGTCCCAGGTGGCGATGCACCGGCCAGCCGAGTTCAACAAGGGTCACGTGCCCGCTTTTCTGGCTGGCGAAGAGGCCAGGGGCTACCTCTGTGTCTACCCGTTCGTGCGCTCCTACGAGTGGTACCTGATGGAGGACGACGACCGCCGGGCCATGCTTAAAGAGCACGGTATGGCGGCCCGCGACTACGGCGACGTGCGTGCCAACACGTTGTCTTCGTTTGCCCTCGGCGACTACGAGTGGATTTTGGCCTTCGAAGCCGACGAGTTGCACCGGATCGTCGACCTCATGCGTGACCTGCGCAACACGCGGGCTCGTCTGCACGTGCGCGAAGAGGTGCCGTTCTACACCGGTCCCATCGTCACCGTCGACACGTTCGTGCAGACCGCCCCGTAGCGGTTTTACTCGCTAGGAGCCAGCGTCAGGCTGATCGAGTTGATGCAGTAGCGCTGATCGGTCGGGGTGTCGTAGCCCTCACCGTCGAAGACGTGACCCAAGTGTGAGCCGCAGTTGGCGCAGCGGACCTCGGTGCGCCTGGCCCCGAAGGAACGGTCCTTGACGTACTCGACGCGGTCCTCAGCCAGGGGAGAGTAGAAGGACGGCCAGCCGCAGTGGCTCTCGAACTTGGTGTTGCTGCGGAACAACTCGTAGCCGCAGGCGCGGCAGTTGTAGGCACCTTCGGTGGTGGTGTCGGTGTATTCGCCGACGAACGGGCGCTCGGTGCCGGCCTTGCGCAGCACGTCGAACTCGGCGGAACTCAGTTGCTCGCGCCATTCGTGATCGGACTTAGGGATGGCATAGTCGTCGCGCTTCTTAGTACTCATATGCCCAACAACACTAAGGGCCGGACACATCTTCCCGGTAGCGTGCACAGCATGGCCAAACCGCTGATGTTGACGCTGCCCGGGCCCGACGGCATCGAGCGCACGGTGCGCTTGAGCAGCCCCGACCGGGTGATCTGGCCCGACAGCGATCACGGTGCGGCGATCACGAAAGCCGACCTGGCGGCATACATCGAAGCCGTGGGGCCTGCGCTGATCGGGGGTATCGGTGATCGCCCGGTGACCCTGCAGCGTTTCCCGAAGGGCATCACGGGGGAGGAGTTCTACTCCAAGAACCCGCCCAAAGGTGTGCCCGATTGGGTGCGCACAACCCCGTGCACCTACCCCTCGGGTCGCCAGCACAACCAACTCGTTCTCGACGAAGTGGCCGCAGTCATCTGGGCGGTGCAGATGAACACCATCACCTTCCACCCGTGGCCGGTGCGCACCGCCAATAACGACAACCCCGACGAGGTGCGGATCGACCTCGACCCCCAACCCGGTCGCAGTTTTGCCGAGGTATTGGAGGTCGCGGTCGCGCTGCGGGAGGTGATGGTCGGCCTAGGACTGACGCCGTTCGTGAAGACGACCGGTAATCGCGGCGTGCACGTTCATGCCTCGATCACTCCCGAATGGGAGTTTTTGACCGTGCGTCATGCCGTGATCGGGATTGCCCGCGAGCTCGAGCGAGGTATGCCGACGCTGGTCACCACCGCCTGGTGGAAGGAGGAGCGGGGCGACAAGATTTTCGTCGACTTCAACCAGGCCTGCCGGGATCGCACCCTCGCTGCGGCATACAGCCCGCGGCCCTTGCCCGGTGCCCCGGTGTCGACACCGGTGTGCTGGGACGAGGTCGATGGCTTGGACCCGACAGTATTCACCGTGCACACGGTCCCGACGCGATTGGCTGAGCGGGGTGACCTGTGGGCGGACCTACACGAGAGCCCGGCCGACCTCGGTCCAGCGCTCGCCCTGTGGGAGGCGGACATCGAGCGCGGGTTGGGGGAGATGCCTTTCCCGCCGGACTACCCGAAGATGCCGGGGGAGCCGCGGCGGGTGCAACCGAGCCGCAAACGCGACGATTGAGTTTCTTCTGCGGCCTTGGCGCTTCCGGCGGTCGGCGGTCGGCGGTCAGCACTCAGTGACGTTGACCGCCAAGCCGCCGGTCGAGGTCTCCTTGTATTTGGCCGACATGTCCGCGCCGGTGGTGCGCAGGGTGTTGACGCACTGATCGAGACTGACCCGGTGAGTACCGTCGCCGCGCATGGCCAGTCGGGCTGCGGTGACGGCCTTGACCGCGCCGACGGCGTTGCGCTCGATGCACGGGATCTGCACCAAGCCGCCGACCGGGTCACAGGTCAGTCCCAAGTTGTGTTCCAGCCCGATCTCTGCGGCGTTCTCGACCTGCTCGGGGGTGCCGCCGAGCGCTTCACACAAACCGGCGGCAGCCATTGCACACGCCGAGCCGACCTCGCCCTGGCAGCCGACCTCGGCCCCCGAGATGGACGCGTGCTCTTTGATGATGATCCCGATGGCAGCGGCGGCCATCAGGAATCTCACGACGCCGGTCTCATCGGCGCCCGGCACGTACTGCCAGTAATGATGCAAAACCGCCGGAATGATCCCGGCCGCGCCGTAAGTAGGGGCCGTGACCACCCGACCACCTGCGGCGTTCTCCTCGTTGACCGCGATGGCGTGCAGGCCCAACCAGTCCATGGCCGCCAACGTGTCGGAGCCGATAGGACCGCTGCGATGGGTTTCCATCAGGTCCTGATACAACCGTGGTGCACGCCGGGCCACCAAGAGTGATCCGGGTAAGAAGCCAGAGGCTGAGCAACCAGCGGTCACACACTCCTGAATCACCGACCAGATGTGCAGCAGCGCGGCTTCGGTCTCTTCGCGAGGGCGTTGGGCGTCCTCGTTACTTGCTACCAACTCCGCAACGCCGATCCCCTCGCGGGAGCACAAGCTGAGCATCGCCGCGCCGGTGTCGAAGTGCAGCGGCGGTGGTGGGGATACGTTGAGACGCTATAGAGCACTTTGGTCATCAGCGATTGGCCGCCCTCGCCGTATGCGGTGAAGCGCATTCCGTTGGGGTGACCCGGCAGCACCTGGTGAGGTCGCAGGACGATGTCTTGGACGGCATTGAACCCGATGTCCCAGCTGCTGGCTAGCCGCAGCGTGCCCTCGCGGCGCACCTGTTCGGCTCGGGCGACCATCCACGCCGGATCGACCGTTTCCGGTGCGGCGCCCTCTAAACCCATGAGCAAACCTCGATCGGTGCCGTGACCAACGCCGGTTGCTCCGAGAGAGCCGTAGAGTTCAACCTGAACGCGGTGAACCCGGGGAAGAAGTCCGCAGTCATCCAGGTCGTCGGCGAAGGTCCGGGCCGCGCGCATGGGACCGACAGTGTGTGATGACGACGGGCCGATCCCAACGGTGAAGAGGTCTAGGGCGCTAAGCGTCATGGCTCGAGTCTGCCCCAACGCGGGCACAGAAAGAACCGTCCACACGGGCAGCAAGGCCAGGGAGCACATCATCGTTTCGGCCTAGGTCTCGCGACGCTTCTTGCCCCATAGGTAAGGCTGCGGGGCAGAGGCAAGCGCGGCATACGGCAAGATGAGGGATGTGGACCTGCCTGTCATGCCGCCGGTCAAGCCCATGCTTGCGAAACCGGCCACGTCGATTCCCGCTGGCCAGATGTATGAGCCCAAGTGGGACGGTTTCCGAGCGATCATCTTTCGTGATGGTGACGAGGTCGTGATCGGCAGCCGCAACGAAAAGTCGATGACCCGATACTTCCCCGACGTCGTTTCGGCCGTTTTGGCGCATTTCCCCGACCGATCGGTGGTCGACGGCGAGATCGTGGTTGCCAACTTCGACGCGAACCACCTCGATTTCGAAGCGTTGCAGCAGCGGATTCACCCCGCCGACTCCCGGGTGCAGATGCTGGCGGAGAAGACACCCGCCGCGTTCGTCGCCTTCGATCTTTTGGCGCTAGACGATCAGGATCTGCGAGAGCAGCCGATGCACCAACGCCGCGCCGCGCTCGTCGAGGCCTTCGGGGCCGTGGAACCGCCGATCCACGTCACGCCCTTAACCGAAAATGCCGACGAAGCGGCCGAGTGGTTCACCACCTTCGAGGGTGCCGGGCTTGATGGCCTCATCGCCAAAGGTCGAGACCTCACCTATCAGAGCGACAAGCGCGTCATGACGAAAATTAAGCACATCCGGACTGCGGACTGTGTGGTCGCCGGCTACCGAACGTACAAAACCAACGACAAGGCCATTGGCTCGCTCCTGCTGGGGTTGCACGACGAGGCAGGGACGCTCGCCAGCGTCGGAGTCGTCGGAGCGTTGCCGATGGCCACCCGTGAGGCGCTCTTCGCAGAGTTGCAGCCGTTGCTAGCGGCGTGGGATGAGCACCCGTGGAACTGGGGCGCGCACGAGGCTGGTGATCGCACCCCTCGGAAAAACGAAACGTCGCGCTGGAATGCCGGCAAGGACTTGTCCTTCGTTCCGCTGCGACCGGAGCGGGTCCTCGAGGTCAAGTACGACTACATGGAAGGCGCGCGCTTTCGGCATACCGCGCAGTTCGTGCGGTGGCGGCCCGACCGTGACCCGGGCAGTTGCACCTACGCTCAACTCGACCACCCGGTCGACTTCAATCTCGCCGACGTGCTCGGCACTGCGTGACGTGAAGGCTATCCGCGTATGAACGGAATCAACCCGAAAGCGGCCATGGCCACGGCCATCACCGGCGTAGGCCTGGGCGTGCTGTCAGCGATCACGTCGCTGAGCATCGCGACCTACTTTGCCCGACGCATCGTCACCCCCGAGCACGAACGCAAAGACAACGTGCAGATCACGGCGGTAGGCGAAGGCACCGTGACGATGCGTGCCGAGCCGTACACGATCGCCGAGGGCAACTACGGCTTGTGGCTGCAGCGGGGTAGTGGGCATGCCCGCTTGGGCGCGGTGACCGAGCTGCGTACCGACTCCCGCAAAGCCTCTGAGCACACCGTGACCCGTGAGGTGTTGGGCATCGATGCGGGAGAGTTGGTGCCCGGCCCCGCTCGCTGGAATGCCTACTACTACTGCGGAACCCCGAGCTCCGCGCTCGGTTTGGCCTACGACGACGTCTTGGTTCGCGGTGACATCGGCGACCTGCCCGCGTGGCGGGTGCGACCCGAGCACGACGACGGCCGGTGGGCGATCTTGGTCCACGGTCGCAGCGCGCGCCGCGACGAAACGTTACGCGCGATTCCCGTGCTGCGTGAGCTCGGTTTCACCTCGCTGGTCCCGATGTACCGCAACGACGACGGTGCACCCGCCAGCATCGACGGTCGTTACAACCTGGGCCTCTCGGAATGGCGCGATATTGAGGCCGCCATTCGGTATGCCGCGCTGCACGGAGCCCGCGACATCGTGCTCGTGGGGTGGTCCATGGGCGCGGGGATCGTGCTGCAGACCCTGGACCGTTCGGCGATGGCAGGCTGGGTGGATCGAGTCATCCTGGACGGGCCCGTGATCGACTGGGGTGACGTGATTTCCTACCAAGCCGAGATCAACAAGTTGCCTCCGCTAGTAGATGGGTTGGCCAAAACCTTGCTGTCGCGCAAAGTGACCCGCCGACTGGTGGGTATCGCCGAGCCGATCGACATCGGCGTGACTAACTGGGTCTCCCGAGCGGCCGAGCTCACCCATCCGATGCTGCTGATCCACTCTGAAGACGACGACGTGGTGCCCTCGGGTCCGTCGAAGCGACTGGCGCAGGCGCGCCCAGACCTCGTGCAGTTGGCGCTCTGGAAGCACGCGCTGCACTGCCGCGAATGGAACACCGATCCTGGGCGGTGGCGCGAACTCGTGCATAACTTCTTACAGTCCGACCCGGGCACTGTGAAGTTCCCAGACACCACGAGTGTTCCGGGCACCGCAGCAAAGGCTGTGCCACGATGAGCCGATGGGCCAGGAGAAGAAGTCGAAATCGCCATTCATCGATGCCCTTAAGGTCGACACAGATTTCGCGCTGAGCGAGCGCGACCCCCGCGACACCCCTGGCTTCGCCGGCAAGAAGAAGGACGGTGAGAAACTGCTGGCGAAGACCGATGACGCCATCGACTCACTCCAAGAGCGGTTGTATGCCGAAGGTCGCACCGGCGGTCAAAAGCGGATCCTGCTGGTTATCCAGGGACTGGACACGGCAGGCAAGGGCGGCATCATGCGGCACGTAGTCGGCATGGTCGATCCCCAGGGCGTGGAGATCACGGCCTTTAAGAAGCCGACGGCGCAAGAGTTGAAGCACTCCTTCCTCTGGCGCATCCGCAAAGCATTGCCCGAGGCCGGCATCATCGGGGTGTTCGACCGCTCGCACTACGAAGATGTGCTCATCGTGGCGGTCCACGACATGGTGCCGGAATCTACGTGGAAGCGTCGCTACTCCACCATCAACGCCTTCGAGAAGAAGGTGACCGACGAGGGCACCACCATCATCAAGGTGATGATGCACATCTCGAAGGAAGAGCAGAAGGAACGGCTCACCGAGCGTCTGGACCGCGCCGATAAGCACTGGAAGTACAACCCAGGCGACATCACCGAGCGCGGCCACTGGTCGGCATACCAAGAGGCCTATCAGGCTGTGCTCGAGGAAACCTCAACGCCACAAGCACCGTGGTTTGTCGTGCCTGCGGACCGCAAGTGGTTTGCCCGCCTCGCCGTGCAGCAGTTGCTGCTCGAGCATATGGAGGCCCTGAACCTGACCTGGCCCCTCGCCGACTTCAACGTGGAAGTGGAACGGGCCAGGCTGGCTAGGAGCTGACCGTCACGTCCGGCACTGCGGTCAGCACCACCGACGAGCGTGCGGCCACGGTGTGCGTAGTCCCGGTCTGCCACGGCTCTTCGCCCTCGCCGAAGGTGTGGCTGGTGTCGAAGACGATGTCCCACGAGCCGGTGTCGATGCCGTGGGGCACGGTGAACTCGACGGGCTCGTGCCACGCATTGAAGATCAGCAAGAAGTGGTCATCGGTGACCGGGCGGCCTCGGGCGTCCATGGTGGGGATCGCTTGACCGTTGAGGAAGACCATGAGTGAACTCCTACGCGAGTGTTGCCACGCGTCGTCGTCCATCTCCACGCCACTGGGGCCATACCAGACGATGTCGCCCAGGTCACTCTGCCCGCCATGCTCGGCGTCCCCGGCAAAGAACCGGCGACGACGAAAGACCGGGTGATCTTGGCGTAGCGCGATGACCTTGGCCGTGAAGTCGAAGAGGTCCTGTGCGCCCTCTGTGACGTCCCAGTCGATCCAGGCCACTTCGTTGTCTTGGCAGTAGACGTTGTTATTGCCCTGTTGGGTTCGGCCAATCTCGTCACCGTGCAGCAGCATCGGCACGCCTTGGCTGAGCAATAGTGTCGAAAGGTAGTTCTTCTGCTGCTGTAGCCGTAGCGCGTTGATCTTGGGGTCATCGGTGGGCCCTTCGACGCCGCAGTTCCACGATCGGTTGTGACTCTCGCCGTCGTTGCCGCCCTCACCGTTAGCGTCGTTGTGCTTGTCGTTGTAGGACACCAAATCGCGGATCGTGAAGCCGTCGTGGGCGGTAACGAAGTTGATCGAGGCATAGGGACGGCGACCGGAGTGCTCGTAAAGGTCCGAGGAGCCGGTCAGTCGCGAGGCAAACTCGCCCAGCGTGCTTGGCTCACCGCGCCAGAAGTCGCGGACCGTGTCGCGGTACTTGCCGTTCCACTCGGTCCACAGCGGCGGGAAGTTGCCGACCTGATAGCCGCCGTCGCCGAGGTCCCAGGGCTCGGCGATGAGCTTGACCTGGGAGATGACCGGATCCTGCTGAATGATGTCGAAGAACGCTGACAGTTTGTCGACCTCATGAAACTGGCGGGCCAAAGTAGCGGCCAAGTCGAAGCGAAAACCGTCGATGTGCATCTCGGTGACCCAGTAACGCAACGAGTCCATGATGAGTTGCAGCACATGCGGGCTGCGCATCAGCAGGCTGTTACCGGTGCCGGTAGTGTCGTAATAGTGCGACTTCGCGCTCTCGACCAGCCGGTAGTACGACGCGTTGTCCAACCCACGGTAGGCCAGCGTGGGACCCATGTGGTTGCCCTCGGCGGTGTGGTTATAGACCACGTCCAAGATCACTTCGATATTGGCGTCGTGTAGCGCTTTGACCATTGCTTTGAACTCGGTGACCTGCTGACCGCGCTGGCCGTATGCCGCATACCCGTTGTGGGGGGCGAGGAACCCGATCGTGTTGTACCCCCAGTAGTTCGACAAGCCCTGGTCGATCAGGTGCGTGTCTTGCACGAACTGGTGCACCGGCAAGAGCTCCACGGCGGTGATGCCCAGGTTGGTGAGGTGCTCGATAATCGCCGGGTGCGCCAGGCCTGCATACGTCCCGCGGATTTCGTCGGGGACCTCCGGGTGGGTCATCGACAGACCCTTGACGTGCATCTCGTAGATCACGGTGTCGTGGTACGCGTGTCGCGGCGGGCGGTCGTGGCCCCAATCGAAGAACGGGTTCACCACCACCGAGTGCATGGTGTGCTTGGCTGAATCTTGGTCGTTGTACGAGGTGGGGTCACCGAAGGTGTACCCGAAGGTCGACTGGTGGCCATCGGTCTGGCCTTCGATGGCTTTTGCGTAGGGGTCGAGCAAGAGTTTGTTGGGGTTGCAGCGATGACCCGAGGCCGGGTTGTAGGCACCGTGGATGCGGTATCCGTAGCGTTGCCCGGGCTGCTGGTTCGGGAGGTAAGCGTGCCACACGTGGGCATCGACTTCGGTGAGTTCAACGCGGGTTTCACGTCCGCGCTCGCCGATCAAGCAGAGCTCGACGCGGTCAGCGATCTCAGAGAAGATCGCGTAGTTCACACCGCTGCCGTCGTAGGTGGCGCCCAGGGGGTAGGGCATGCCGGGCCAAATATCCATTGTCTCTTTCGGTTGGGAACGGTTGCCACCGACGACGCTGTCGACAGCCCATTGTGACTCATCACCGCAAAACCGCTCGCCGGTCCAGGGGAACGTGCTCCGCTGCGGTTACGGTTAGGTCGTGACGTTGAGGCGCCGGGTGCGGACTGTGCTCACGCCTATCCCAGGCGCTATGCCCCTGGCAAGGCTCATCGTCGAGACCGTATCAATTTGTCTAAGGTATCGGGTGACCGGCCTCGCTTCCGAAGCCGCCTTCTTTGCGTTGTTGTCGCTGCCGCCGCTCTTTTTGGCGGTCATCGCCGGTGTTGGCCTGTTGGGCCAGCAACTTGACCCGGACAGCGTCGAGAGCGTCACCGAGGCGATTCTCGAATACTCCCAACGGTTCTTGACCACCTCCACAGTCACCGAGGTCATCGAGCCCACCATCCGCGACACGTTCCGGGGCGGCCGGACAGACTTGCTGTCGATCGGATTTTTGCTGTCCTTGTGGTCGGGGTCCAGAGCCCTACACGTCTTTATGGACACCATCGGGATCATGTACGGCCAGAACGGGGAGCGGGGGATCGTGCGCGCTCGCGCCATGAGTCTGCTGCTCTACCTCGCCTCGATCGGCGCCATGGGGATCACGCTTCCCCTCGTGCTAATCGGGCCTGGCCTCCTGCGCGACATCATTCCTGCCCCCGTCGACATTGTGGTGGAGTTGTACTGGCCGACGGTCTCTCTTCTGGGTCTGGTGTCGCTGACCGGTTTGTTCCACTTCGCAACGCCGAGCAAGTCGCCTTTCTACCGAGACTTTGCGGGATCGATTCTGGCCGTGGCTATCTGGGTTGGTGCTTCATTGATCTTGCGCTCGTGGGCCTCAAGGGCGATCGGCGGCACGTCGGTTTACGGTCCGCTCTCAGCGCCCATCGTGCTGATGATCTGGCTGTACTTCATGGCCATTGCGGTGTTGATCGGTGCTGCACTGAATGCGGCGATTCGGCGTTTGTGGCCGGCGAGCGACTACCGTGGCCCGGTGTCGAGGGCTAGCGAATGGTGGGACGCGAGACGCACGGATGAGTCCGAGCGTCGGCCGCTTACTCCGGTCGAGCAGCCCCAAGAAGAACGTGTATCCGGCCCGCCCAGTTGACGGGCGTGTCGATTTGGCAGGCACTGCTGGACTGGGCTAATCTTCCGTACGCCGCAGGAACGTTGCTGGGGCAAATGCGGACATAGCTCAGTTGGTAGAGCGCAACCTTGCCAAGGTTGAGGTCGCCGGTTCGAGTCCGGTTGTCCGCTCTGAGGCTTTTTAAGACCACAGGCCTCGTATGGTGGAGTGGCCGAGAGGCGAGGCAACGGCCTGCAAAGCCGTCTACACGGGTTCAAATCCCGTCTCCACCTCGCAGGATGGCGGTTCAGTACGCCTGGGCGATTGGCGCAGCGGTAGCGCGCTTCCCTGACACGGAAGAGGTCACTGGTTCGATCCCAGTATCGCCCACCATCACGAAACGGCGCCTGACCAGCGCAAACAGAAAGGAATAGTCCATCGACTTTCGGTCCCGTGCCAGATACGTGCCAGATTCGACAAGGGGCTCTGGCGTGTTTGTTCGATGTGTCAGGCAGAGGAGAGGATCCGTAGCGCTGCTTGAGCATTGGTGCGGGCTGGCCGGTTCAGGGTCAGCCAAGCGGGGTGGCCGTCCGGCAGTCTGTGGGTCAGTGTGCGGATGCGGCTTCGGTCGGATCCACCAAGGTTCTCAGCTTCGGTGAAGGGGTCCTCAATGCAGGCCAAGAGGGTTGCTGCGTCGTAGAGGTGCCGGTCACGGTCGCGTGAGTCGGCGTTGATCCATGAGCGGTGACCGCCCCACGTGGCTAGGGTGAGGGAATGGCACTCATCAACAGCTCCGGCTTCGCCCACGTGCGGCTCACCGTCACCGACATCGCGCGCTCTAAGGCATTCTATGATCAGGTCTTTGGTTGGCCTACTGCGATTGACGAGTCTGACTCGGTCGATGAACCTGGCGTCAAGGACTCGCCGGAGAAGTTCTACGGGGGGACCGTCTACCAGACGCCGCAGGGCACGCTGTTCGGGCTACGGCCGGTGGGCAGCACGGGCTTCGACGCCCAGCGCACCGGGCTCGACCACGTCAGTTTCGCGGTCGACTCTCGCGCTGATCTCGAGAGCGCCGCAGCGGCGCTGGCCGAGGTCGGCATCAAGCACGGCGAGATCAACGACATGACCGATGCTGGTATGGCGATCCTGTCGTTCCAAGACCCGGACGACATCAACGTCGAGCTGGCGGCGCCCCTCGGTTGACCTACCTTCGGTTCCGCACCCAGCCGAGCCAGGCACGCGCAGCAACTCAGCGCCGCAGCTTTGCGGAAGCATTCGTAGCTACCAACGGTGAACAAGACGGCAGGCTCGGCAGACTGCTGCTCAACCCGCGAAGTTCCTGGTCGATCCGCTTCGAGGAGTTCCGCAAGCGCCTCAAGCCGCTGCGCTCGGCTCTGCCGTACGACTTGGCCGATGTCCTGACGCAGG